>Ga0208041_1000883_pt1 | contig 23374 bp, 26 predicted proteins | sample AD_SCU002_MetaG_FD_184453 | JGI IMG/M metagenome (GOLD analysis project Ga0208041, IMG submission 184453) | Active sludge microbial communities of municipal wastewater-treating anaerobic digesters from China - AD_SCU002_MetaG (SPAdes) (version 2) | ecosystem: Engineered > Bioreactor > Anaerobic...
GTTTTCAAAAGGTAATAGGTAAAAATTGACTCAAAATCCTGGCATGCCTTTTTAATTTTTTGCAGTTCGGCTTGCCTTTGCCTGGATGTCGCTTCCGTAATGTTATTCCCGCCGCCGGTAACTGCTGTATTTGATTTTATTGCATCCATTCCGTCTACCAGCTGCTTTAAATTATTTTTAAATCCGCCTGCAGAGCACCGGCGGCCTTGATTGACTGCAAAATGGTGATTAAATCACGCGGAGAAACACCCAGAGCATTAAGTGCTCGAACCACATCATAAATCGTCACTCCCTGCGGAACCGTCATTAAGTATTTTTTATCTTCGGTAGCACTGACAATTGTTTGTGGAATGACGACCGTCTGTCCGCCGGGAGCAATAGCCGTGCTCCCCGGACCCCGGGCGGGAGACATACCGCCTACCGGCGCTGCGGGGGCAAAGGGCAGCGGTTGTGACACTTTGGCATCTTCCCTGATTTGAATGCTTAAATTTCCGTGGGCAATTGCAACGGTTGATATGCGCACATTATCTCCCATAACAACCGTGCCGGTTTTCTCATTGAGCATCACCACTGCAGCGGAGTCTACCGGAACATCCAGTGATTCAATAAAATAAACAAGCTCCGACAGCGATCCGCGAAAGGATTCCCTGGCTCTTACAGCAACGGAAAAAGAATCTATCTGCCTCGCTTCCGCAAAGGAGACCATTTTATTGATCGTTGCCGCCATTCTGGAAGCAGTTGTAAAATCAGGATGCTGTAAATTAACGACGAATGTTCTTTTCTGATCAAAATCATATTTGAGTTCTTTTTCAACAAAGGCTCCGTTGGAAATATTACCTGCCGTTGTATGATTTTTAGCTACGCCGCCGCCGGCGCCGCGCGCGGAAAATCCTCCCAGCGTTACCGCTCCCTGGGCAACGGCATAAACTTCACCGTCGACACCGCGCAGCGGTGTCAAAAGAAGCGTACCGCCGGAAAGACTCTTCGCCGACCCCAGGGAAGAAACAACAACGTCTATTTTCGTGCCTATTTTGGCAAACGGGGGTAAGGCGGCCGTGACCATGACAGCAGCTACGTTATCGGCTTTCATGGTCGCATACTTGTCTTTCATATAAAGACCCTGGCGGCTCATCATATTCACCAGTGATTCCGTTGTGAAAAGATTCTTGGTCAGATCATCTCCCGTTCCGGCCAGACCAACAACTATGCCGTAACCGATAAGTTGATTATCTCTTACTCCGCCGATGGCCGCAATATCCTTTATTCTGGCGGCAAAAACGGTGCTTGTAAATATCAGCGTTGCCGCCAGCATGACCAGGCAGATTGCCGTCTTCTCTCTTTTCACCATTGATCCTGCTCCTGCTGTTTTACCAATACCATTGAAATCATGTTCATTTTAAAACGGCCAGACCCAATCCACAACTCTTGTCAGCCATCCCGGCCTCATCTTGTCATTGATTACACCATCGCCTGTGTAAAGTATCCGAGCATCGGCAATATATTGCGACGCCACTGTATTGGTGGCCGTTATATCTTCCGGGCGGACGATACCGGTAATTACGAGAAATTGATCCTCGGCATTGACTGTTAACTGCCTTCTCCCCTCTATTAATAAATTCCCGTTGTCTAATACCTTCAATACGCGGGCGCTGATGCTTGCCGACAATTTTGAACTGCGGGACGTATCGCCTGCCCCTTTGAGGGAATTAGTAGATGTGCCGCCTATGCTGATCTCTCCCCCCATATTCGCATTGTGAGCGAGAATTTTATTATCAATACCCAGAAGCGCCGTAATAGCGGCTGATGTGTTGGTATCCCTGCTGGTGTTGGTGGAAGCTGTGTTGCCGCCCACAGCCGTTTCTGATATGATAATAGTAACAATATCATTAACATAACGTGCTTTTTTATCGGAGCAGATAAGATTATGCGTGCTTTCCCCCGACCATATGGAACCCGCGGCGGGTTCCGGCTTTGCTGCTGGAGGAGTGATAATATTGTCAGCGCGGATGTTTTCCGTTTTCGGTGCCAGACAGCCGGCAAGCAGGAACATAAGCGCTATTGAGCTCGACAGCAAACAGATCTTTTTAAGTATAAACATGAGCGACCCCGTCTTAAGTTAAAAATCGACTTTTACTTTTGATTCTCCGACAACCCGGGCATAGATAATTTTATTGGAGGAGATATTGCGCACCCGGACAAAAGATCCTTCAACACCGTCTTCTTCCGCCATGCCCATTGTTGTTATGTTAATTGCGCCGCTGTCTAAAATAACCTGAACAATCCTGCCTCTCGTAACGGCATTGACTGCTTTGAGCATGTTACCGGTAATCTCGGTATTCGGGCGAACAGAGAGACACAGTGATTTGCCAATGACATCGTTCATATGGGAAATTGAATTCAGAGGAATGGAACGCACCCATCTTTTTTGCAGCGAGATGTCTTCCGCAGCGACGACATGGTTCCTTCCCATGTTTTTTGTACTGATGACAAATTCCCTGAGCACTTCGATTCTCGCCCTTATCGGTTCCTCCCGGAACAGAACGCCGTTATTATATAATTTCAACACAAAATTTGTTTCTCCCAGATAATCCTCATTTCCTCTCGACTCGACTTTCCAGGTAACCTTTCCCTCAGGTATGGCGAGCTGCGGCAGTGCGCTGAGGATCTCAAAGCGCATGGAGCCTTTCATCCAGGGCATATTTTTTTCAATATGCAAACCGACGGCTCTGTTTAACTTGTCCTGATCGATTACTTTCTCCGCCGCCGCCTTTGCCGCCCCCCCGAAAATAAGCAATCCGGCAAGGACGCTGAAAATTATTGCCTGACCGACAGCCCGCTTCGACATTCTTTACCTCTTAAGATTATTGATGATCGACAGCATACTGTCCGCAGTTTGAATCGACTTCGAGTTAATCTCATAAGCCCGCTGACCGACGATCATCCGAACCATTTCATCAACCACATTAACATTGGACATTTCCAGAAAGTTCTGAGAAATCGTTCCGATACCATTCTCGCCCGGATTGCCTACGGTGGGCTCGCCGGAAGACTCCGTCTTGACATACAGGTTTCTGCCGATGCTGGACAATCCAGCCGGATTGATAAAAGTGGCCAGCTGGAGCCGGCCGGTGGCTAATGCCACACCGGACTGATCCAGAGCGCTCCAGGTTCCGCCGGAATCAACAGTAAAGGACACGGTTCCCGTAGGGATGGTAATAGAGGGAACAAGCTGCAGTCCCTCTGAATTGACTAAAACACCCGATGAATTTACCTTAAGGCTGCCGGCGCGGCTGTAAACGGTGGTGCCGTTATTGTCGAATTGAAAAAAACCTTCATTTTCAATTGCAAAATCAAATTTATTGCCGGTTTGCTGATAGTCGCCCTGTGTAAATATTTTCTGCGTGGACATCGGCTTGACACCCATACCTACTTCAATTCCGACCGGCAACTGTGTTCCCTGGGTGGTTTGGGATCCTGACTTGCTGGTTATCTGATACATGAGATCCATAAAATCAGCCCTGGACTTCTTGAAACCAACAGTGTTCACATTAGCCAGATTATTAGCGACAACATCCTGCTCGAGTTGCTGGGCGGCCATACCTGTTGCCGACGTGTACATGGCTCTAATCATCTCTTCCTCCTTAAGCCAGTTTGCCTAATCTATTCGTGGATATTTTATCCATTTCACTCATAGTCTGAATAATTTTCTGATACGCTTCAAAAGAGCGGTTCACATCTATCATCTCCACCATTTCCTTGACGGCGTTGACATTCGATGCTTCCAGGTATCCTCCCGACACCCGACAAGTTTCATTTTTTTTCAGTTCTGCATTCCCGTCATCGATGAACCGGCCGCCTGCCCCGCGGGTCAACTGATCCGGTCGGCCAAAAGAAACTATTTTTAATTTCCCCGCCATAGTACCGTCGACCATAATAGTACCGTCGGCATCAATATTTACTTCAGCCCCGTCAATAATCAACGGTCCCGCATCCCCCAGAACTTTCGCCCCGTCCTTTGTGACCAATTCCTTATTTTTATTAAGAACGAAGCTGCCGTTGCGCGTATAGGTTGTACCGCCGTTTTCTTCGACGGCGAAAAAGCCGTCGCCCTCAATTCCCGCATCCAGCCGATTACCGGTGGCCAGCAGTGTCCCCTGAGCAAAATCAATGCCCGTAGAGGTTGCTCCCAAATCAGAACGGGCGCCTTCCTGGGCATCTCTTCCGGTCATTGCATAGTACAGATGTTCCGACTTGAATCCGCTTGTAGAGGCATTGGCAAGATTGTTGGCTATAAAATCCAGTTGAGTCAGTTTTCTGGCGCCCGCGACAGCAACTTCGTTTATGTTGTATCCCATTTTTTACATTTCTCCCTCATTTGCTTCAGTATATTGCAATGGACATGCCATAAGCTGTAAATCGATATCCAGGGGGAAAAGTCCAGGAGGATGCAATGCCGAAAGCGCTGTCCGAGTTGTCTATTAAAAATATTTATCAACCACTTACATCGCGTCTTCCCTTAGCCCGAGTATGAGCTGATGATTATAATCAGAGTTTCCTGGATATTTTTTGAAAATAAAATTGACGGGAAATAATTGACCGAAAGGAAAATTTTTCCTTTTACGGGATAGAAGCTGACGTATGTCATTCAGAAATATTTTGCTGTCTTTGATTTTCATTAAGTGAATAGACAAAAGCAAGAATTTCGGCTACGGCCCGGTACAATTCCTCGGGAATTTCAGCGCCGACTTTCAGCTTGCTGAGTACTTGAATCAAATCGGGATCACTCTTGATGGGAACGCCGTTTTCGCCGGCAATGGCGATTATTCTTTCAGCGACCATGCCTCGTCCACTGGCCGTCACTTTCGGCGCGGCATCGGTTGCACTGTCGTATTTTATCGCGGCAGCCAGGATGCGTTCCTGTTCTTGTTCTTTTTTCATTTTAATATGTCCCTACGCAAAAAAATTGACCAACTGATCGACAAAAAAAGATTGCCTTGCTAAAAATTCTTTTCTCCCCTCCGTTAATCCTTCTTCCTGCACGCAATCTATATAACCTACCCGATAGCCGGTCCGGGTCAGTGCATTTTTCAGATTATCCAAATTATCGGCGATCAGATTTCTGATTTCTTCTCTTTCACATCTGATTACACAATTGATGCTTCCTGTCCGGAAATTGGCATTGGCGGCAATTTTTCCCAGAATATCCAGGTCCAGAAACAAGGCGACAGAGCATGATGAAAAATTCTTTTTCCCCTGTTCGTCCCTTCCGTCCGGTGTAATAAATATATCGGCTAAACGAAAACCGTCGGCTAAAGCCACCGGAATCTGCAATACAAGCCCGTTGTCACTCTCCTGGAAAACCGAATTTATTACCTGGCTTACTTCAATAGCCTTGAGAGCTTCACCGGCAAAGGCCATTATATTGTTAAGCTTTAACTTCAACTCCAAATCGGGCTGCGGATCTCCCCGGAGAATGTCGTTTGCCGCCTCCGTCAGTTTTAACAACAGCGCTTTTAAATTGTCATCGAACGCTTTGGAAATGCCTTTTGGTGAGGAATCTTTGACGGTTTGTTTTAACGAACTTTCCGGCAAGAGGCCTGTGCGGGAAGTGAAATCTTTTAGAAACAAGCGATTAGCTTTGGTCTGCCGGGAAAGGATTATGTCATCGAACAGTTTTATTAATTTCTTGACATCGCCTTCCAAAAAAGTTTCCGAAAGATCGATGTATTTCAAAAGCCTGGCGATTCCGGCAAATTTACCGGCCACCTGCACCAGAGCCTCGGGATTTGCCCGCCACTGCAGCAGGTTTTCGTGAACAGCGGCGTTACCGCTTGAACTATTGCTTCCTATAACGTTTAAAAGAATCTGCGGGTGCAGGCTATTGACTTTTACTGTAAGTTTTTCACCGATATTTAAAGGGGAGTTGCTGGTTGCCGGAATATTCACATTTTTCAAGGCCACCGTATATTTGTTGCCGGCCAATTTTTCCAGAACAGTTGCCTCCAGAGTCTCTCCCAGAACTACACCCTCAAAGGGCGTCTGGAAGGAGCGGGGTTCTATGCCGTTATTGTTTATATTGTGAATTGAAGTTATTGTTGGGACAAAAGACATCAGGCATTCTCATTGTTGATGCGGGAAAGATCGATAATTAATCCAATTTCCGCCTGGGTAAAACCGGTGACCCGCGCTGTTTCCTCCTCTGTATGACCGCTATTAATCATGTCCATTACTTCCGAGTATTTATTCCGGGAGAAGTCAGCAGCTCTGTTTGATCTGGTTGTATCTGTATTTTGCACCTCCTGACGTGATTTTTCTAAAACTGATTTTACTCTTTTTTCTTTCAGTTCCAGCTCCAAAGCTATTTCCTTCAGCGCCAGCCTACTTTGCTCCATTGCCTGCAGAAACCTATCGGCATTGGCCTGTGATTCAACAATCAGAGATTTTAATTCGGCTGTCATTTCGCGCAGCGGTTCGAGAGGCGGATTTTTAACGCCGAAATTTACACGCCAAAGCAAAATAATGATCGCCGCGAATAAGAGCAGGTCAAGAACAATTTGCATAAACACAGGATTAAAGAAGTTCATTTTTAAACCTTGATATTGATATGTTCACCTTCTCCTTCGAATTCATCCTCTTCATTTACAGCAGCGCGATCTTTGGAGTTCTGCTCTCTGCTTTGCCGGCCGCTTTCTCTTTCTTTTTTGTCCCTTATTTCAGCCTTTTCCGTTTGCTCCGATTGCTTTACCGTTGCTTTTAAAAGACGACCCTCTTCGGATAAATTTAAAGCGATATTCCGCTGCTGGACATCCGGATTCTGCTGCTGGACCTGCTGGATCTTTTCCACCATGCCTGACTGTATAATTGACTGTTGTGCATCTATTGCCCTGACCACGGCCCGCACCTCCTTTTCCTATTTCTAATGAAACAGGATTTATAACTATGCACATCGTCAAGGCATCATAACTGCTTAAATTTTTTTCTCAGAATTCTTTCTTTGCGATAGGGAAAACTGACGGAAACAGTACTAAATTTTTCTTCACTGGAGATACGAATTTTCGCTTGATACTTATCAAAAAGAAGCAGCGCCAGCAGCAATCCTTTGTCCGTATCGCCGGGTAGATTCAAAGAAGCTGTGTTGAATTTTTCTTTTAACGTTTCCAGATCCATGAAAGGCATAGCCGCACCGGAGCTTTTTATTACCACGGTTGCATATTCATTGTCGTGTTCCGTCTTAATATAGAATTCCTTGAGGGGACTACTTAAAGCTCTGCTCATGGCAAAACGAATAACCCTCCAGAAAGCCAATGATAGATCTGCAGTGTTACCTTTGAAATCCGGAATGTCCTTATCCCACTGAATATCTTTTTTTATCTCGTGCTTAAAATCCAAATAAAAATTTACGAACCGCATCTCCGCCGCCAGCAATGAAGAAATATTGATTCTATCTTCATTTTTAGCCGCCAGCGCATAAAACTTTCCGGCGACGTCCTTATACATATCGAAGAAAGATTCCGATTCCTGGTTGACGGCGCGAATATCCGTTCTGATGCGCTGCAGTTCATCCGCCATTTTTGTCGCCGTCTCCGGAGACATTTCTTCGATCTTTCTTAAACTTTCCTCAATCCTTCTTTGCAGCAATTTTGATCTGCCCATTATACCGTTTAAAGGATTGGCAAAGTTATGCAGAATACCCGGTATGAGCTCCTCAATAAAAGTCGCCGCAAAATCTTTTTCCAACGCTCCGTAAATCTCATTTTTAGCTATTGATACATTTGCTTTGGTCATTCCAATCAACCTTTCGCTCCACAACAACAGAATATTAACGACGAAACAGATTTCCCGTACGGTAAATATTACATTATAACGTACCTGGTAAAATATATATTTTTAACAATGCCGGCACCGAGAACATTATCCGCCTGCTGCATCAATTCCTTCTTTAACTGTTTACGTTCTTCCAGCGATCTTAAAACCACTGCATTTCTTCCCGTTAGAGTCTGATAAATCAGGGCCCTGATATCCTCTCTTTTTTGCAATTCCGCTATGCTTCCCGCCTCACCGATATCGAAGGCAACGTCACACATCAGAATCCTGGTTTTTCCCGTTTTATCTTTCAGATCAATGATAAAATCATTAAAATAAATGCCGTTTGTTTTCGCCTGTCCGGCTGCTGCACCTGCGGCGGCGGAAGCGGCGCCTTCGAGACTCTTATTGTCGATTACCGTCGCCGGTGTACGCGCCACGGTAACCTTGGCAGTATTTGTTTTAAGTACGGAGGCATTATTATTTCTCCGTATAAGGTAGAAAAGTACTGTTCCGGTAATCACAAGAACAACGATCAGAACAGGTGCAACGACCAGAACAAGCTTGTTGAACGCCCATCTCCCCTTCGTCGCCGCAACCGGCGGGCCCGGCGTATCCTCCGTCTGAACCACCGCATCTGTTATCTCAATTTCAGACGGGTTTTCCAGAAGATCCAATTTTGCTTTTTCTACCATGTTGAATCCAGCAGATTGCTATTGATAAAATTTGACCATGCTTCTTAATCTTAAAACCGCCTGCGCATGAAGTTGACAGACCCTTGATTCGGTTAAGGACATGACGCGTCCGGTTTCCTTCATGGTCATTTCTTCAAAGTAATAAAGCGATAAAACCAGCCTCTCTTTTTCCGGCAACCTGTCCACCGCTTTCTTCAGCTTGTCTTTTATCTCCATATTGACGAGCAGGTTCAGCGGGTTTCCCGCGCTGATTTCTTCAACGATGTCTTCCCGGCTGTAACGTTCCAGATAATCGGGGGGCAGGTCTTCCGTGGATATCAGGGAAATACATCTGGCTTCGTCCAGCAGCTTGAAATATTCTTCCAGCGGAATGTTCAGTTGTTGTGCAATCTCATCCTCGGTCGGCGCTCTTCCCAATTTCTTTTCGAGAACCACCATCGCATTTTCCAGTTTATTGTCTTTGCTGCGAGTCGCACGGGGCACCCAGTCTTTGGCTCTCAATTCATCAAGCACTGCGCCTCTGATTCGGAAACTGGCATATGTTTCAAATTGAACATTTCTGTTTTTATCATACTTTTCCAGAGCAGACATTAAACCCATGATACCCACATTGACCAAATCTTCCTTGTCTGCAGAATCTATGGGCAGTTTCGCAGCCAGACGCCCGACTATATTCTTGACGAGGGGCGCATACTGCATTATCAGTTTTTCTCGTTTTTTCTTATCCACAGTTCTGACCAATGATATTTTCCCAGAATAATTTTATTGTACTGTCTTCATCGCTGAATAAAATCTCTTCGCTGCATATTTCTTTTGCAATTCTGACCAGACATTGGGCAGCGGAGGAATTCGGGTAAATTTCAGCAACCGCCTTTTGCTGCAATACAGCCTGTTTTACTTTTTCATCTAACAACACATAGCCTAAATACTCAATAGTTAAATTTAAGAATTGATCCGTAGCATTGCTCAAGCGGTCATAGACTTCTTTTGCCTCCGTCGGGTTGCGGACCATATTGACAATCAGACGAAAACGTTTTTTGGCATGCCGCTGATAAAGCACTTTGATCAATGCATAAGCATCCGTTAAAGCCGTCGGCTCCGGAGATGTGACCACGATTATCTCCCGCGCCGCCATATTAAAATACATGACGTTGGAAGATATTCCGGCGCCCGTATCTATAAACATAAAATCCAGGGAGTCGTTAAGATTATTTAATTCATCAATCAGCGTAAGTTTCTGGCCGCGGGACAGTTCGGCCATTTCGGGGATGCCCGATGCCGACGGCAGAATTTTAATGCCGCCGGGGCCTTCCACCAGGGTATCCGCCAGTGTTCTTTCACCATTTAACACGTGAGACAAATTATACAGAGAGTTGATGCCTAAAATGACGTCGATATTAGCCAATCCTGCGTCGGCATCCAGTATCATTATTTTTTGGTTCATTCGGGAAAGAAGATAAGCAAGATTGGCCGCTATATTGGTTTTACCCACACCGCCTTTTCCACTGGTAACGGATATCATCCGCACACCCGGCCGTTTTGAAGATCCTTTTTTTTCACCTTGTTTACCGCTTCCCTCCGTTGAGAGCATATCTTTCTTTCTTAACGTTCGGAGAGCCTCCGCCTGATCCGGTCTCATATAACTCCTTAAGTGTCAGCGTCTGATCCACTTGGTCATTATCAAATTAATGAACAACTCTTTTCATAATCAAATTTGCCATTTTATGAGGTGTAACTTCTTCTATATCCTGGGGAACATTTTGCCCGCAAGTCAAAAAGCTTACCGGTTTACGGGCTTTATTAATAACATCATAAAGAATGCCGAAACGTCGTGACTCGTCTGTTTTGGTGATAATCAGGTTGTCGTAATCAAAGGGAGAATACTTCGCAACCATATCCATTAGATTATCTTCACTGGCTGTACTGCTGATCAGCAGATTGGTTTCAATATCACCGTTTTGCAGCATGTTATCCATAAGGCCCAAATAACCTTCATCTACGCAGCTACGGCCAGGCGTGTCAATGAGAACAATATCCTTGTCCGACAGCAGCTGCAGTGATTTCTGAAATGTCTCTTTTGTCGAAGCCACCTCCATACGGATTCCCATAATCTTTGCATAGGTCCTCAATTGTTCGATGGCGGCAATGCGAAAAGTGTCGAGAGTGATTAACCCCACGTTCATTTTTTTCATCAATGAATAACGGGCGGCGAGTTTGGCCAGGGTTGTGGTTTTGCCGACGCCCGTCGCACCGACGTAAGCCTTAATTCTTTTTTCCTCTCCTGATGTATTATTCACCGGCATGGATTTAATTACAAATTGTCTGACAATCTGCAGGACATCATCTTCCGTCAACTGCTCCTGCGAAGATATCTGAGCACAGAGCTCTTCCATAATACTGCAGGCGCTGGCCCGGCTGAACCCGCAGGAAAGCAACTGATAATAGACCCGGCGATTGACATCCGGATTTGACCTCCTTTTCCGCGCTCCCAGAAGATCAAAAAATTTATCCATTGTTTCTTTCAACTCTTCCAATTCTTCTCTTACCGACTTCTCTCTCTGCGCGGCCCGGAGAATTTCTTTGACTTCTCCTATCTCTTCACAAATGAATTTATAAAAATCATCTCTGCCCTCGGTTAAACTGGTGCTTTCGGAAGACAATACTTCAACAGCATGCTTCATCGGCGGCACTACTTTCTCATCACGCGCCGCGATTACTTCCAGAGCGGACTCGCCCGCACCATTGATTATCTTCTTCGTGGAAAGAATAATAGCATCAGGCCCCATGTCTTCTTTAATTTTGGTCATAGCCTCGTTTATGCTCGATACTTCATAGCGTTTAACCTGCATATTATAATTCTACCATCCCTAAAGATTTTACATTTACTTCTCTTGTAATTTCGTTATGCGCTAAAATCACCATGCCGGGATAAAACTTTTCCAATATTTTGTGGAAATGGATGCGAGTGTTCGGTGAACAAAGAACTATCGGCTGGAGGCCGCTGGTCGTAAAAGCGTTTACCAGCCGTTGCAGGCTGGTGACCAGTTTATTCACCACAGCAGGATCAGGCAAAACATATGATTCAAAATCGGTGTGCTGAATGGAGCGGTTAATCTTGTCCTCGACATCCGGCGACATAATCATAACCGTTATATTTCCGTCTTTATCCGCATATTGCTTTGTTATCGAGCGTGCGAGATTCTGTCTTACATAACCGGTAAGAATGTCCGCATTCTTCGTCACCTGGGAATATTCGCCGATGGTTTCCACGATAGTCATTAAGTCGCGGATTGAAACGCGTTCGCGCAGCAGACGCTGGAGCACCCGGTGCACTACCGTTACGGGAACCTGCTTGGGAACAATTTCTTTTACCATCCGGGGATAATGCTCCTCCAGATTATCCAAAAGCGCCTGCACATCATTACGCCCCAGAATTTCATCGGCATGTGTTTTTATCAGTTCCGTTATGTGGGTTGTAATCACGGTTGCGGGATCGACGACAACGTGGCCTTTAGACTGGGCCAGATCTTTATCCCGTTCCGTAATCCACATCGCCGGCAGCCCGAAAGCCGGCTCCTTGGCCGGAATTCCTTTGATCTTCGCATCATGTCCGTCGGCTGAAATAAGCAAGTGATGGCCCATCATTATATTTCCATGCGCAATTTCTACGCCCTTAAGTAAAATGTTGTATTCGTCGGGTCGAAGTTTCAAGTTGTCCCGAATGTGTATGGAAGGTATTATAAAACCCATTTCCAAAGCCATTTGACGGCGCAGCGCCTTAATGCGATGGAGAAGTTCGCCTCCCTGAGCGGAATCAACCAGAGGAATCAAGCCGTATCCCACTTCCAGCCCCATCGCGTCGAGCGGGGCGATAGTTTCCGCAGCTTCAACGGCGGCGGGAGCTTCCTCCTGTTCCGTTTTTTCCTTCTCCCGGGCCCTGGTGACAGCCTTGACAATGCTGAAAGCAAGGAAGGCGATGACTGCTGAAACAATAAAAAATGATGCTTTGGGCATTCCCGGAATCAGCGCGAAAATGAAAAGCATTATGGAAGCCGTGGCAACTACGCGCGGCTGCATGAACAACTGTGTCTTTACTTCCTGGCCCAGTTCCGTCGAGGCTGCGCTTCTCGTCACGAGGATGCCTGCTGCGGTGGAAACAATCAGCGCCGGCACTTGCGTCACCAAACCGTCACCAATCGTTAACAGCGTATAATTTCTGGCGGCATCGGCTACCGGCATTCCCTTTTGGAGCACACCAATAACCAGACCGCCGATGATGTTGACAAATACGATAATAATACCGGCAATCGCGTCGCCACGAACAAATTTACTGGCGCCGTCCATGGACCCGTAGAAATTTGCTTCCTGTTCAATTTCTCCACGACGCCGGCGTGCTTCAACGTCGCTGATCAGACCGGCATTTAAATCCGCATCAATGCTCATTTGCTTTCCCGGCATGGCGTCGAGGGTAAAGCGGGCCGCCACTTCCGCAACACGGGTCGCGCCTTTCGTGATCACGACAAAATTAATCAGCACCAGCACCGTAAAGACAATCAGCCCGACAACATAGTTGCCGCCGACAACAAACGTGCCGAATGATTTGATGACCTGGCCGGCGGCAGCCGTTCCTTCATTGCCGTGCAGCAAAATCAGGCGGGTGGAGGCTACGTTCAACGACAGCCGCAGCAAAGTAACCATTAATAAGACTGAGGGGAATACGGAAAATTCCAGGGGCTTTAATATATGCATCGACATCAGCAGGATGATGATGGAAAAAGTGATGCTGAAAGCGAGAAATACATCCAGCAGAAAAGGCGGAATAGGAATAATCATGACCATCAGAATAGCGATAACGGCCATAGCAATAATAGCCGAACTCGATTTCATTGCGTCAAAAAAAGTATTCCCGTCCACTGCCTCGGATGCTGCCATATCCCTTATCCAAATACCTTAATCTTTTTCTGTTCGTAAACAAATGCCAGTACTTCCGCGACCGCCCGATAAAGATCTTCCGGTATCGATCGATCTATATCGACTGTCTTATACAATACCTGTGCCAGAGGTTTATTTTCGACAATCGGAATATCATTTTCCCCGGCAATCTCCCGGATTTTTTCAGCGATGATGTCCGCCCCTTTGGCTACAACCCTGGGTGCCATCATAGTCTCCGGGTCATACTGAATAGCCACTGCCAGATGCGTCGGATTGGTGATAATGACGTCTGCTTTCGGTACCTTAGCCATCATGCGCTTCTGGGCGGCTTCACGCTGCAGGCGGCGGATGCGTGATTTGATCAGGGGATCGCCTTCCGTATTCTTATATTCATCTTTAATTTCCTGCTTGGTCATGCGCAGACTTTTTTCATATTCCCAGCGCTGATAAATATAGTCGAGAATCGCGAGCATGACGAGGACGATCGTCGCCGAAAGAATTATTTTGAAGCAGACGCGTCCGAAATAAGTCATTATTCCCCAGACGCTTTGTTCCATCAGAGGAAGCAGCATGTTGGACACCTCCGCTTTGATGATGATGTAAGCCACCATACTTACGACGCACACCTTGAAGATGCCCTTGATCAGTTCAACAACCGAACGAACAGAAAAGAGCCTTTTAAATCCTTTAACCGGATCAATCTTTTCCAATTTCGGCGCTAATGACTCCGTCGAGAACATAACTCCGATTTGCAGGACATTGCCTAAAATACCCGCAACAAGAACAGTCAGCATAAGGGGAAAAAGAATGATAAAACACTTTAATACATAGTCACAGAATAAAGAGGTGAAACTGTCCGGAGTGAGATTAATCTGTCCGGCGTTTTGAAACCCGTGAGCCATTAAGCCCATGATTCTCTTGAGCAGCCCGGAGGCGCCGAAATAAAAATAAATCAGGCAGGCAACCAGAATCCCTACGGATATTATTTCCTGGGAACGCGCCACCTGGCCTTTTTCGCGTGCTTCTTCACGACGTCGCGATGTGGCTTCTTCAGTTCGTTCCTGCTCGTTTTCCGCCATACGGCACCTATCGTTTTAATGACATTAGTGTCAATATTCCACTGCTTCACATCAAGCGTAAAAGTGTTGCCAGTCTGGTTTCAAAACCAAGGAAATATCCTGACGACAGTTTAATAAACATCGGCGCGGTTAAACCTAAAAAAATGAGCCCGATTGCTATTTGCAAAGGCATGCCGACGATAAAGATATTGATCTGCGGCACCGTGCGGGCGACTATTCCCAGACCGACATTGGTAAAAAGCATTACCGCCATGATCGGGGCGGCCAGCTTTACCGCAATGACAAACATGTCTTTGGACAAGCTTAAAATATTCTGCATCAATGCCCCGGAAAAATGGAAGGTCAGGGGATTTAAAACGGCGTAACTCTGGATTATCGCCGTAAAAAAAACATGATGAGCATCAAAGGAAAGAAATACAAGCATGGCGACAAGATACTGCAATTCAGTGATGATGGATACCTGCTCGCTGCTTGTCGGATCAATGACATTGGCAATGGAGAAGCCCATTTGAAATCCTGCCAGGTCACCGGCCATCCGGATGCCGGCGAAAATCAGCCTCGCCGCAAAACCGATAACCACACCGATCAGAACTTCGCCGGCCATCCGATACATTAAAATGAGGGTTGGATACCCGGCTGTCGGCGGGATCTTCGACAGGACAAGCGGAAAAATAATCAGGGCAATCAGAATAGACAATGCAGCTTTGATCCGCATCGGTATCGATGATTCACTGATTACCGGAATGGTGACAACAATGGCGCTGACTCTCAACAAAACCAGAATGAAAGCTTCGGCATGTTCGGCGGACAGGAAAGGCAAAGTCATAATATACCTTCACTTGATGTAGGCCGGTATATTGTTGAAAATATTCTGCGTAAAGGTAAGCAGCAAACTTAACATCCAGGGCAGGGCGGCCACCAATGTGACCAGAACCGCTACAATCTTCGGAACAAAGACCAGCGTCATTTCCTGAATCTGTGTAACCGCCTGAAACAAGCTGATCAAGACTCCGACGATCAAACCCACTATAAGCATCGGAGCGGATACCAAAAGTGTTACCTTGATAGTTTCAGCCATCAATCCCACAACCGCATCTATTGTCATTTTTCTTCCTTCTCTTGTTTAATGGAAACTCTTTACCAATGAACCGACGATCAAATACCAGCCGTCGACAAGGACGAACAAAAGCAATTTAAAAGGCAAACTGACCATAACCGGCGGCAGCATCATCATACCCATCGACAATAAAACGGAGGCCACAACCATATCCAAAACCAGAAAAGGCAGATAAATCATGAAGCCGATCTGAAACGCCGTCTTCAATTCACTGATGGCAAAAGCCGGGATCAAAGTGGACAAAGAAATATCTTCCGGCCTGGCCGGCCGTTTGTCGTTGGCCATTTTAACGAAAAGGGCGAGATCCTTTTCTCTCACCTGCTTGAGCATAAACGCCTTGACCGGAGCCGAGCCTTTCTCAAAGGCCTGTTCCCCGGAAATCTGCTCTTCATAATAGGGCTTCAATGCTTCATCGTTCACCCTATTGAAAACGGGCGCCATGATGAAAAAAGTCAAAAACAGGGACAATCCGATCACCACCTGATTGGGAGGCATTGTTTGCGTTCCCAAAGCATGCCTCAGAAGCGACAAGACAATAATAATGCGGGTAAAAGAAGTGGCCATCAAAAGTATCGCCGGGGCCAGCGAAAGAATCGTCAATAAGATTACAAGCTGAACGAGCGAGGAGACCTTTTCCGGCTCCGTTGTTCCGCCGTTCATGCTCAAACTGATGTTGGGCAAACCGATCGGCGGAGCGGCGAAAACAGCGGAAGAACAAAAGAGCGCCGAGACGAGGAAAAAGAATGCAAATAAAATCAGCGATACTTTTTCTTTTTTCATTTTCCAGCCTTGTCTTTGCGCTTATTCGAAGAAAGACTCAACTGTGATATATATTTTGCCAGTTTACTTTGAGGAAAATCTACAATCCGGGAATTAATCATGTGGGCTTTTATTTTAGTTAAAGCCGAGGGGTCTTCGATCGTGGCCAATGTTGTCATTTGCTGATTGCAAATTCCCACAACCAGAACCTGATCCAGCACTTCCACCAAAATAATCCTGTTTTTCGGCCCGAGATATTTGGATGATATTACGTGAATTAAAGCCTGATTGTCGGAGGCGGAACCGGTCTGCTGCATAAAAATCTTCATGAAATACATAACTCCGACAAGCAACCCCAGCACGACTGCCAGGGCGAAAATCATTTTCAAAAATGAACCAATAAGAGATATTTCCATGGATAACCACGCTTACGCTAATTTATTGACTCTTTCGGCCGGCGATACTATATCCGTTAAACGCACCCCGAATTTTTCATTGACGACCACCACCTCTCCGCGGGCAATCAGCCTCTGGTTAACGTAAACATCCATCGGTTCTCCGGCCAATTTGGTCAGTTCCAGTACGGAGCCCTGCCCCAGCTGCAGTAATTCACTGATCAGCATTTTGCTTCTTCCCAATTCGCACGTTAGCGTAAGCGGAATGTCTAAGATAAAATCCAGATCCATGGCTGTTTTGCTGTCCTGTTTCCTGTTCTTCAGCTCATCGAAATTAACGCTGGTAACTTCCGTTTTTGGCTGCGCCGGCGCCTTGGACAGCTCCATTTCCTCCTTGACGTCATCCCAGCTTATATTGTCATCGTCTTCAGCCACGGTTTCACTGGATATTCCTACACCCTTCATCAATTCATCAATTTCGCTTTGTTCCATGTCATTCGTCCTCTTTTCCCGTCACTATGTCTGATATTTGTACAGCCTGGTTCCCCTTGTAGACGCCGGGATATCCGCAATATTTTTTAATTCCCTCGACATAAACATCAAGTGGATCAGATGCGTAATGTTCAAGTTGAATAACATCGCCTTTCCTGAGATTCACAACATCTTTGCTCAAAACCTGCGCCCGCCCCAATTCGACAAAAATGTTCACATAAGATTTCAGGAGACCGGATTTGAATCTGTTCGCCCAGGCCTTATCCACTTCCAGATGTTCACTCTGAAAGCCCGCGGCGAGTTTTTCTTTTACCGGCTCCAGCATGGAATAGGGAATACATATGGAAATAACGCCCGACGTATATTCCACTTCAACTTCAAAATTCATCACTACAACCACATCCGTGGGTGGAACGATTTGTGCAAATTGCGGATTAATCTCCGCCCGCTGATAAGCGACCTTCAAATCAATCAGCGGTTTCCAGCATTTTTCCAAATCCTCCAGCGCACTCAGAACTATCTTTTTGATCAAATTATTTTCTATAGCCGTAAACTCCCGGCCTTCAATCTTATAAGACTCCGTTCCCGTACCGCCGAATATTATGTCCACCAGGGTGAATATTACTTTTGATTCGATAATAAAGATTGCTGTCCCCCGCATGGGATCCATGCGGAATAAATGCAGACTGGTCGGGACGGGCAGTGTTTTTAAAAATTCGCCAAATTTGATCATGTCGGCGGAAACCGCGGTAACGGAAATCACTTTGCGCAGGATTGATGATAGAGTCTGGCGAAAAGTTCGCGCGAACTTTTCATTGGTCATTTCCAGCGTAGGCATCCGGCCACGGATAATTCGGTCCTGGCTGGTCAGGTCGTAGGTAATTATGTCGCCGGGTTCATGATATTCCTCGACCTCGGTTTCTATTTCACCACCGGAGATACCACGTAACAGGGCATCAACTTCTTCTTGAGAAAGGATATTGGTCATGGAGCCTCACTAACAAGCTTCTTATACCAAGTCGCATTCTTTGCCTAACTTTGTTGGCTGCGTCGTCGGCTTCCTCAACGTATAGACAATACGCCTGCGGAGCCTCCTCCTTGCCGCCTCGTTATGCTTTGAATGCAACTTGGTATTACTTTTTACTGGATAACAAACTCCGTAAAATAAACTTTCAATATTTTTCCTTTGGTTAAATAGGCATTCACCCGCAGGGCGACCTCATCCCGCAAACGCTGCTTCCCGATAGGATCCATCATCTCTTTATATGTTTTGGATGAAAGCAGATCGAGAATACTATCGCGGACCTTGGGCTTTATCAGATTCAGCTCTTCCACTGACGGCTGATCAGACAATTCCAGTTGCAATACTACTTTTAAATAACGTTCATTATCATTATCGAGCAGATTGACAATATACGGCTCCATCGGCCAGAAGATGGCAACCTGAGGTTTGGCCTGCTCTGCAGTTTTTTTATCCGCAGTGTGAGATTTGGAATAAAACAGAAAATAATACCCGCCGGCGCCGCCGCCACCTAAAACGAGTACTCCGATCACAACAATTATTATCCATTTCAAAGCAGAGCTTTTCTTCTTTACCGGCGCCTGCTCTACGCCTTCTTCTTCGTCGTAATCATTTTTTCGATCTGCGTCTGCCATTGCTGTCTCCATAAATAATTATATTACTTGATTAATCTCCCATAAAGCAAAGAGCATACCAGACAGGGGACACTACGTTATAATTATTTCGGCGTAAATACGGATACTTGTCTTAATCAGAGAAAATTAATGAATATTATCAGACATGCCGGCTCTTTTTATTGACGAAAAGTCAAATAATTGGCATGGAAGAATCAGCGACCAAAAATTGACGGAAAAAAGCTGAAGGTGGAAAGAAAAAGGCTGAAGATAAAGGTAGAAGGGAGGAGTGGGAAACATCCTTTATTCTTCAGCCTGTAGCTGAAATTAATATGGTTGTTATTGTTTAATGTTCATCAGCACTTGCATCATATCACTTTCCGTTGTCACAACTTTGGCATTGGCCTGATATGCTTTTTGCGCCGTTATCATTTTTATGAATTCCGTAGCTATATCGGTATTGGACATTTCCAGGGAGTTTGACGTCAACGAACCAATACCGCCCTGTCCCGCATAATTTTGAATAGCCGCGCCGGATGTAATCGTTTCGGCAAACAAGTTGTCTCCCATTTTCTGGAGCCCCCAGGGATTCGTAAATTTAGCTAGCATAATTTGGGCCAATTCTGTGGTTTGACCATTCGTAAAAAATCCGCTGATTATTCCTTCCGAATCTATCGAAAGACTCTTTAAGCTGCCGGAAGAATAACCGTCGGAAGTCAGCGAACGGACAACTGACGAGCTGGCATATTGAGTAATAGTCGAAGCACCTTCTCCCTGCATATTCCAGTTGATGACATTAGCCGCGCCGATCGTCGCTCCATTGTTGAGAGTGACTGCGGAAAAGTCAACCGGGACATCGCTGAGACTGAATGTCTGATTATTGGCCAGAGGAACGACAATGGTATTTCCGTTGGCCGGTGACGCACCCGCCAATGTTAAATGCAAATCTTTTGTGCCGGTGCCGTCAAGACTGATATCGATAGTACCCAAACCTGTCCCGGAATTGATCACAGAACTGGAAAGTACGGATGCATTAGGATAATCAGCGTCTGTTATCAAAGACCATGAATAAACACCGGCAGCCTCTGTGCAGGTCAACGTCAAGCCCGCAGCATCTTTATAGACTGCCCCCGGACGATCCAATACTCCGGTAACGGTCGTTCCGGCTGCAGGAGCAGTTATCGCACCCAGATCACCCGTATAAGTTCCCGTACAAGTACCATCGTTGCTGAAAATAAACCCGTCGACACCGGCAGAAGTGCCCGCTGCCGTATCAAGCGACCAATTCACCCCCCAGCAGGAGGAACTGTTGCCGGTACCTGTGTATGCTGTTTTGGTAAATGTTGTATTCAGGGAATGTTCAGAGCCCAGTGAATCGTACACGGTTTGCGAGGTATTGTACTGACGGCCGGTTGCCGTATCGGAATTCAAATTTGCTCCTATGGAAAAAGTACTTGTCACCTGGGGTTCAGATTGGACGTCAGCCAGAGCAATATCTCCCAGTACGCCGGTCGGTTGGCCGTTGATAATTTGTTTTCCCTGCACTGTGTAACCATTGGTATCCACGAGCAAACCATCGCTATTCAGCCTGAAGGCGCCGGCTCTCGTATAATATGTAGCATCATCCTTATCATTCACCATGAAAAAACCATCTCCGTCGATGGCGACATCCGTGGCTATACCGGTTGTTTCAAAGGAACCGTTGCTGAACTGGGTCTGAACTTCCGCCACGGAAACACCGCGGCCAACCTGCATTGTGCCGGAGGCCCCTCCGGAGATACTCTGGCTTAAAACGTCGGCAAAGTAAGTCGTGCCGGCTTTAAAGCCGACTGTATTGGTGTTGGCCAGATTGTTCGCAATGACATCCAGTTCCTTGGAACTGGCGTTTAATCCCGATATTCCCGTCCATAGTGCGCTGCCCATCGAATTCTCCTCCTGTATATGATCAAAATTAGTTCGCTGATTTATTTATTGATACAATATTGGAAAAAGCGACTTCCTGACCGTTGACCGTCAGGTATGCTTTATCATCTTTGAAGGTCACACCGGTAACCGTGCCGGATATCAATTTTGTGGCGGCTACGGCGTTTCCACTCTTATCGACAGCGCTTATTTCATAGCGATAGTCGCCGGGAGTTACACCGCCGGAATCCCAGGAAATACTGTTGATCCCTGATTTCAATTTGCCCAGGTCCACGCTCCCTGCCTGGCTGCCGGCGGAGTTATAAATCTTAATTGTTCCTCCGGCTATATCCGCAGGCAGGCTGAAGAAAATATTTGTTGCGGAGCCGTTGACGGTGACGGTATCTCCGGAAGCGGTGGCTTCGTTGCCGATTATGCCCGCCATTTGTGCATTGCTGAATGCCTGTAAATAAGAGGGAAGATTGTTCATCGTAGTATTTAAGTTGCTCAATTGCTGTAATGAAGAGAACTGGGCCAGTTGCGCCGCAAAATCCTTGCCCTCCATGGGATTGAGTGGATCCTGGTTTTTCAATTCGGCAAGTAGCATCTTCATAAAGGCGTCCTGCCCCAGAGTATTATCGGTTTTTGCCGCAGAGGTCGTACCGGTCTTGATACTACCACTTAAACCGGCCAATACATTATTTACTGTAGCCATTTTCTCCTCCTCAAAATCATCCTTTTCAGGCAAATAAACTTATGCTATCGGTATCATGAATAGTTCTCAAAATATGTTCCGTCCGCAATGCAGCAGCCGCGCCGGCCCCGGAATTAATTTCCTCTTCAGAATTTCCCCGCCGGCCATCGCCGTCCTGCGCCGATCCACCGTCTTGATAATAGGCTTGCCTGCTGAAATTTTGCTGATATTCCTCTTTTTTGTCCTGCAGAGAAACATCGCAACGATCAATCGTCAATCCCTGGTTTGACAAACTATCCTTCAGTTTTTCGATGTTGGCATTCAATGCCTGTTGAACATCTTTATTATCCGCCACCAGAACAACTTCCACCTTGCCGTTGCGGACGGTCACATCCATTTCCAGTTTACCCAGCGAAGGCGGATTTAATGTAATTTTTACTCTACCGCCGTCGTTGGCCGCCGTTTCTTTGATCGCACCTGCTACCTGGTCTATTATTTTACCGGAGGGAACATCCTTAATTTTTTCACCGCCCGCCGAACTGCCGCCCGAGGCATTAACGCCGGTTAAAGAAATCTCTTCATTCAAATTTTCCCCGGCGATAAATTTATTCTTTTGTTCTTCCCTGATTTTAGCGGCTGCTTCCCCCATAATTGTCCGCATGGCGTCAGACTGCGGTTTATTTTCCACCATGAGGTCGGCCGAACTCGATTTTTTTCCCGGTTGATCTTTTTTAAAAAGTAATTCCTTTATTTCCTTTGTGTTGGAACGGGAATTATTGCCGGCGGAAAAATCATCTTTCTCCGCTTGTGCGCGGCGGATATTCCCGGTCTCTTTGTTCTCCATCGTCAGTTCACTTAAATTGGCGGCGTTTTTAGTCTCTGCGCCTGAGGGAAGGGAAGTTTCCCGGGAAACCGCCTTCTCCGTCTGCGCCGCCTGCGCCTGACTGTTCAGCTTCTGTGTTTCTTGTTTATTCAATATCACGGCCTCTCCGCCAGGAGGATTATTTATTTGCAGCTGCAAATCTGAACCGCCGGTCTTCGCCTCGCCGCTGTCCGTTTGGTTCCCGCTGTTTAAACCCGCTTGTTTTAACAAGCCGTTGAAGAATGCCTGATCCTGATCCGCGTCCTGCGCATTCGCCGATCCGCTTAAGTTTGGCAGAATCTCCCGCTGCTGACCCGGCTTAACATCTCCCTGTGCAATCGTCCGTTCCTGCACAGCATTTTTTTTGTCTGTATTTGATGAGTCGTCAGAAGTTTTATTGGCCTGTGATATCTGTTGGTCCAGTATCTGAAAAAACGGAACCACACCGCTGGTATCTTCTTCATCCTGTTTTTGTTTGCCGCCGGCCGGTTTGATTTTATCTCCGGAAGGGCCGGACATCTTAAACGGAACGGCGGATTCCAACGCCTTGTTCTGCGCACCGCCCGCGGATGTTATTGGTATTGTCTGTTCCATTTCTTGCGCCTTAAGTCTTTTTATAGCCTCTTTAGCAAAAGGCATGCCATCGATTGCTGCCTGCATTTAACAAGTATTATCAACATATTACAAATTACAAACATTACAATAATTATGCAGGGGGAAAATATTTCCTGCCCGTGCAGAAAACTTTCTTCTTCCAACGGCAAAAAAAAGCCCTCTTAATGGAGGGCTTTTTTTAATCGCCAGCGCCGCCGGCAGGCGATACATTAAATTGCAGGATATCCGGTTTACAACCTGCCGCCGGCCTGTGTTATTTCTTTGGTTATCGCTGCGGCCTTTTGCGGGGTAATGTAGCCCCAGACTGCGCCCGCCTTATCTTTCTTCATGTTCATGGTAATGCCTGCCGCCGTTTTAATATCCAGTTGTTCCAGCATTTTGCCGGCTTTAGCAG
>Ga0208041_1000888_pt1 | contig 23312 bp, 23 predicted proteins | sample AD_SCU002_MetaG_FD_184453 | JGI IMG/M metagenome (GOLD analysis project Ga0208041, IMG submission 184453) | Active sludge microbial communities of municipal wastewater-treating anaerobic digesters from China - AD_SCU002_MetaG (SPAdes) (version 2) | ecosystem: Engineered > Bioreactor > Anaerobic...
CGCCGAGATCGCCCGCACCGTCGGCCTGGTCTGCCAGCATGCCGATTACCAGCTCTTCGGGGAGACCATCGCCGAGGAGCTTGCTTTTGCCCCGGCAAACCTCGGCACTCCCCGTGACGTGATAGAGCAGAGGGTCGAACGTGCGCGCGAGGGTCTCGGCATCGAGCACCTGGGGCTTACCGCCTCGCCGCTTGCCCTCTCGGTCGGGGAGAAGCAGCGTGTCAGCATCGCATCCGTCCTGACGATGGATACGCAGGTCCTCGCGCTCGACGAACCGACGCTCGGGCTCGACCCCGCCGCCAAACAGAGGCTGGCCGGGCTCATCGATGCACTCTGCGCCCATGGAAAAGCGGTCGTCATCGCGACGCACGATGCCGGGTTCTCCGCGGCGGTTGCGGACAGGATCGTCAGGCTCGAGCGCGGCCGCATCGTGGACGACCGGAGAGTGCAGGCATGACCGACGGGGAGGGGCAGCGCGACCGGAGGCATGCGTACCGGGCGGTAGGCTACATACCGGCGGATACGTTCCTTCACCGGATGGACCCGAGGACCAAGCTCCTGACCGTGCTTGCGATCAGCATCGCTGCGTTCGCCACGATATCGCCTCTCCGCACCGCAATCCTCTTTGCCTTCGTCGTCTGCCTTGCGGTTGCTGCAGGGCTCGTGAGACCGTTCTCCCGGGGACTTCTCCTCCTCCTGCCGCTGCTGGTCTTCATCGTCGTGATCGACATATTCTTCCCCGAGATCTCCTCGGGGCACGTGTATCTTTCCGCCCAGGTCGGCCCGTTTTCGTCGGTGATAACCTCCGGCGGGCTGCTCTATGCCGCGGCAAAAGGTATCCGGATCCTTGTCATCGGCGGGATATCGTTCCTCTTCGTGATGACCACATCATACACGGATTTCGTCGCCAGCCTTCGCATCAGCCGGCTGCCCCCGGTCATCGCCTTCTCGTTAGGGTATGCGCTGAAGTCGATGACGGCGCTTGCCGACGATCTCCGGAATATCATGGACGCCCAGCGCTCCCGGGCGCTTGAGTTCGACCGGGGGACGCTCATCAAGAACAGGAGGAAACTGATGGCGCTCGGCGTCCCGATGACGGTATCGATCCTGAACCGGGCCCGCTACGTGACCGAAGCGATGCAGAGCCGGGGGTTTGCGTCGACCCCGAGGCCCACCTGCTACCGCCCTCCCCGGCCCGGGAGGCACGATCTCCTGCTGCTCGTCGCGCTCGGCATCGTCTGTCTTGCGACGCTGCTGATCCCCGTGTAGGGGTTTCCATGACAGGGGGCTCGATCAGCCTCCCGGCTGGCGCGGAAGTGGCCCGCACGGGCCACGGCAGCAGTTCACCAAAAGATCTGCAGGGGGGCTACTCCTGCACTACCCTTACCCGGGTCTCTCTGAAGTGCCGGTCGAAGGTATAGATCTCGCTGATCCCCTCTCGCTCCATGACGACCACGGCAAGGGCGTCGTTGATGCCGATGGCGTGGTTCCGGGCGAGGTGTATGCTCTCCCGGTAGTCATCGGCAGAGACCGATTCGACAGTGATGGCGGGTTTCAGGAGTATGGCCGAGAGGAGATCCGTTGCAAACGCCACTCCCGCAGCATCTTCCAGCACGTTTGCCACCTCGCTCAGATGCACGGTGGTCGTGGTGACCGGTTCGCCGGCATTCACCCGGAGGAAGATATCTTTTGCCGCAGCCTTTTTTCGCAGGACGGTATCCGGCAGGGCGGCCTTCGGTTTCAGGATGGCGTATATGAAGACGTTTGCATCAATGAACCGCATTCTTTCTCAGTTCCTTCCGGAGGTCGTGGTAATCGTCGAAATGCTCCGCCTCGACCTCAACGCTATCCACAAACCGCGAGAGATCCGCATCTGCCGGTCGTATCTCCAACCGGTCGTCTTCGGCGACGATGACCACGTAGCCTGTCTTGAACCGGTTGCGCCACGATCGCGGCAGGATGATCCGCCCCTGGGCATCGACCGGCCTTATCTCCACTTTTGACATAAATCACCAGGGTTACTTCGTATCACCAGGTATTAAGATTTACCCCATCGCCCGGATCACACCGGCCGGCCCCTCTTCACGCCTCCGCCGCCTTCTCCCCGAACTCCTTTCGGATCCCCTCCGCGAACTTCTCAAACCCGATCTCGTCCATCTGGTCGGCAAGAGGCCGGCCGCTCCAGGCAGTCCGGTAGACCCAGTAGACGATGCGGTCGACGACCTCGACGACCTCCTCCTCGGTCTCGACGGTGACGAGTTCACGCCCTGCCCGGGGCGTGGTCCCCCGCCATCCGCCGACCGTGATCTGGTAATGGTCGTACTCCGACTTCAGGAGGTGGTAGGGGCAGGAGTGGACGCAGACGCCGCACTGGACGCACTTCTCCTCGTCGAGGACGGATATGCCGTTCTTCAACGATATGGCGCACTGCTTGCAGTACTCCACGCAGGTGCCGCACCCCGTGCAGAGACCGGGTATGCGCAACGGCCGGATGCGGCCGATGATACCGATGTCGTTTAAGAGCGGACTGTTGCACATGTAGGTGCAGCCCGATATGGCGATGCGGAGGCGTATCGGGAGCTCTTTTCCAAAGACCCGCGCGTCGATCTTTCTGGCAAGGTCGATCGTCTCGCAGTTGGCGTACTTGCACCGTTCCGTCCCCGGGCAGGCCATGATGTTCACCACCTCGTTCTGCTCTGCCCCGATGGGTGTCCCGTTCTTCTCGAGGGCCTTTGCAACCTTCGCGAGGTTTTCGGGGTTCACGTGCGGGATCTCCGCTGTCTGGCGCATGGTGAGGTGGACGGAGCCATCTCCGTATTTCACGCTGATCCGCGCAATCTGGCGAAGCTGGTCCGCGGTGAGGACACCTGCCGGAATCCGCAGCCGTACCGTTGCATAATCGGCGTTTCGCTCGGTGATGACCCCTCCCCGGGTGTGGAGGGTGTAGTCCTTCATCATCCTACAGTAGTGGCGGTCGCCGGGATAAAAAGAATGGTTACAGGAGGGCGAGGAGGAGGATGACCCCCGCCCGGGTGATCTCGTTTGCAGCCCCGACGACGTCGCCGTTGACTCCGCCAAAGAGGTGCCGGGAGAGCGCGAGGAGCGCTGCGGCAATCCCGGCCGCGGCAACGAGCGCGAGCGCGATCTTCATCGGAGAGACCGGCAGCAGGAAGAGAGGGAGCGCAAGGAGGGTTGCCGGGACGACGAACCAGGGCCGTGCAAACCCGTGAAGGTAGGAGTGGATCCCCTCCCGGAACGGCACACCGAGCGTGGTGAGGTAGGACATAGCGACCTTCGCGGAGACCTCGGCCGTGAGGATGGCCGCCCAGAGCGGCGCCGTATCCTGGAGCCCGGCAAACGCGACGAGCGTGACGATGATACCCGCCGCGACGGCGCCGGCCCCCGTGGTCCGGTCGGTCATGGCCGCTATCCGCTTCTCCCGGCTCCCGTGGGCCATGAGCCCGTCGCCGAAGTCGAGCAGGCCGTCGAAGTGGTTGCACCCCGAGAGGACGAGCACCACGGCGAGAGCGACGGCCGCACCCACCGCCGGAGATCCGATCCAGGCGACGACGCCGGCCGCTATCCCGCCGATCACGTACCCCGCGAGCGGGTAGATGTAGGAGCGGCGGGCGAAGTGCTCGAACTCGACCGGTTTCCCGAGAGGGAGCGCCGTGCAGAACTGCAGGAGGGCAAGGACCGACTTCACATCGATTCACTATAGAGGCGCGACGTGCAGCCCGCGATCAGCCCGGCGACGGCGTCGTCGAGGAACGGCCCGAGTTTAGAGAGGATCCCCGGCTTCTTCTGGTCGTAGCGGGTGAACTCGAACCGCGCGTAGGTTCCCCCGATCACCTCTGCGATGGCCATCCCGATGATCTCGTCCGAGAGGAGGAAGACCGGGTCGTCGGCGATCTCGGAGTTCTTCCTCCTCCAGTAGAGTTCATCCTCGAGCAGGATGGCGGAAAGAAGGAGCGACGATACGTTGGGGTCCTCGAAGGCCTTCCCGATCTTCTCGTCCAGCTTCTTTGCGGCCTCATCCGCCCCGATCCCGTGGGAGACGTAGAGATCCATCGCGGCGGCGACGATATCCCTCCTCATGATACCCTTCCCTTCCAGCCTGTGCTCGATCTCGAACATGACATAGTGGTTGAGCCTGGCGGTATTTGCGCGTTTGGATTCCGTGCGTACCGGGTTCCACTGGATATCGCGTCGAAAGACCGCAACCTCTTCTACCCGCGGCACCCACCTTATACCGGATGTCTCGTCCTTTTCTCTCAAAAGACCCCGGTCTCAGGCCGCGCCGCCCGGTGATGGCGCTGGTCCTCGCGAACACCATGCTCTCCACCGTCCCCGGCATATCGGGTGCCGGGCCGACACCGGAAAAGACTCTCCTCACGCCGGTCCTGGACGCGGAACTGGTCACGACCGGCGCGATAACGAGCGTGCCGGCCCGGCCGAACACCCCCACGGGGTGCCCGACGCCGGCGACGATCACCCGGTCCATGGTGGAGCTGACCGGTCTCTCCCCCGTCTTCATCAACGCCGGGCTCGTGCATACCCCCACCGTCCCCTGCCTGGACGTCTACGGGAGCGCGGGCGGCGACCCCCGGAAGGGAGACGCGGTGCCGCAGGCGGCGCTCCTCTTCGAGCGGGGAGAGACGGTCGGCCGGCTCCTTGCGCAGTATAGCGACCTGTTGGTGCTCGGCGAGTGCGTCCCCGGCGGAACGACGACCGCCCTCTGCGTGCTGCGGGCGCTCGGCTACGACGCCTCGGTCAGCAGCGCGTTCGTAGAGAACCCCCTTGCCCTCAAAGATGCCGTCTGCAGGGATACCCTCGCCCGGATCCGCAAAGCGGGCGAGAGCGAGCCGCTCGGTATCCTCCGGGCCGCGGGCGACCCCATGATGCCGGTGGCGGCAGGGATAGCAAGCGCCTATACCGGGGATATCCTGCTCGCCGGCGGGACCCAGATGCTCGCCGTGGCGGCTACCTTGAAAGAGCTCGGGAGACGGGTGCCGCACCTTGCGACCACGGTCTACATCAGAGACGACCCCTCGGCCGGTTTCTCCCGGTCGATCGCCGATATCGGCACCACCGCGTACTACGTCGACCCGGACTTCGCCGGCCTCGGGCATGCCGGCCTCGCCCGTTACTGCACCGGCGAGGTCAAGGAAGGGACGGGGGCCGGCGGGGCGCTCATGCTCGCCTACCTCATGGGCCACAAATCCGAGGCGATCACCCAAAAAGTCGTTGATTTCGTCCGGAAGTATGTCTGAGGGAAGGACTATACCTTTTTACATCCACCTATAAGCAATGTTTTCCACGGACGACCTTTCTTTGAGAGCTGGCTATGCTCGGAATAGATGATGTTGCGGACCGGGTCGGGTCCGTCGGGTTCCGGTGCCGGGAGTGCGGCGCCTGCTGCCGCCGGGTCGCGGAGGACTCAAACCTCGTCATCGTGAGCCCGGCCGAGGTGCGGGCGATCATGGCGGCGACCGGTATGACCTGGAATGAGGTCGCCGCGCCCTACCCCGAGTTCATCGACGCCGGGAACGGCGGGGAGTACACCCTCGCCTGGTGCATCAGGCGCACGAATGAAGCCTGCATATTTCTCCGCGACGGGCGGTGCTCCGTATACGCCCACCGCCCCTGGATCTGCCGCACCTACCCGTTCATGCTCGTGGACGACGACCTGCGGGTCTCGGAATGCCCCGGGCTCGGCACGCCCCTCTCTCCCCGCGAAACCCGCACACTCGGCGCCGACCTCTGCCGGCGGCAGGCCGCCGAGGCGGCGGAGGAGGCCGGCGTCCGGGCCGTCTACCGGGAGGCGACGATCCCGCCCGGGGGCCGCGCCGTGATCGACAGCGAGGGCGTGAAGGAGGTCCATGGCTGAGATCCATCTTGTCGGGACGGCCCACGTCTCGCAGAAGAGCATCGAGGACGTCCGTTCCGCCATCGAGGGGTTCGAGCCCGATATCGTCGGCGTCGAGCTCGACCGGGGCCGGTACGTGGCGCTCACCGAAGAGATCGCCGAGCCCTCGATCGCGGATATACTGAAGGGCGGAAACTTCGGCCAGCTCCTCGTCCAGTGGGTGCTCACCTACATCCAGCAGCGGATCGGCGCCGAGACGGGCGTGAAACCCGGTGCCGAGATGCTGGTCGCCATCGAGGAGGCCGAGAAGCACCAGAAACCCGTTGCATTCATCGACCGGGATATCCGGATCACGCTCGGGCGGTTCTGGGGCAGAATGGGGATCTGGGAGAAGATCAAACTCATCGGCGCCCTCATCTACTCGCTCGTGAGCGTCGAGGGCCAGGACCTCGACGTGGACGAACTCACGAACCAGGATGTGGTGAGCGCTGCGATGGAAGAGTTCCGGAAGTTCTCTCCGCACGGCGCCCAGGCCCTGATCGACGAACGGGACGCCTACCTTGCGCACCAGATCTTGATGCTCGGGAACCGGTACGATCGGGTGCTCGCGGTCGTCGGTGCCGGGCACATCCAGGGGGTGCAGCGCTACCTCAACGCGCCGGAGACCCTGCCGCCGCTCCCGTCCCTGACCGCCGATGTGAAGGGCCTCCCCTGGGGAAAGATAATCGGGGCGGCCGTCACCATCATATTCCTCCTCCTGATCGCCGCTATAGCCTTCTCGGGCGTGGGGCTCGAGGTCCTGATCGCCGCCCTCGTCTACTGGATCCTGATCAACGGCGTCCTGAGCGCGGCGTTCACCCTGCTCGCCGGCGGACATCCCTTCTCTGCCGCCACGGCGTTTGCCGTCTCCTGGTTGACGTCGCTCAACCCCCTGCTTGCGGCGGGATGGTTTGCAGCCATCGTCGAGGCGAAGATCCGCAAACCCACGACGGGGGAACTCCGGCAGATCATCGAGGCGGAGACTTTCTCCGAGATGCGGCGGATACCGCTCTTCCGGGTGGTGCTGGTCGCCGCTCTTGCAAACGTCGGGAGTTCGCTTGGGACCGTCGCCTACTTCGTCTTCATCTTCCCCGTCCTCGGTATCGACCCGACCGTGGTCATCACCGAGGGCTTCTCGAACATGATCCGGATGATCGCGGGCTTCTTCTGAGCTCCTCCCCCGGTTATCCGTTTCCCCAAGGTATTTAGGCCTGGAGTGCCCACCATCGTTGCATGAGTCCGATTGGTGGAACGGTCAACCTCGGCGTCACCGTCATACGGAGCCGGCACAGCGTACGGAAGTACAAAGAGAGCCCGATCGAGGATAAGGCCGTCAAGGATGCCCTTGACTGCGCACGCCTTGCCCCGACGGCAAGAAACGAGCAGCCCTGGCTCTTCGGGACGATCCGGGACCGCGACATGCTGAAGGCGATCGCGGATCTCGCTGAGAACGCCCGGTTCATCGCCGATGCGCCCATCTGTTTTGCCGTCTTCGGGAAGAAAGATGCAAAGTACTACCTTGAAGATTGCTGTGCGGCGACGACCCAGTTGATCCTCGCTCTCCAGGCCTGGGGGGTCGGGACCTGCTGGGTTGCGGGAGAGAAGAAGGATTACGCCGACGATGTCCGGCAACTCCTCAACGTCCCCGATGAGTATGCGCTCGTCTCCCTCGTGCCCGCGGGCTACCCCGAAGAGATCCAGATCAAGAAGAAGAAACTCCCCGACGAGGTCACGTTCTTCGAGCGCTACGAGGAAGAGAAGTAGGTCGATACTGCACGAACTCACTTTTTATCATGCCATGGATGCCCGGTATTCACTGACGTCTTTCCCGGGACCGGCAGAATCGGGACTTCCGGGCGCCGGCGTCACACGTCGCTCTGCTTTGCCGGGCAGTAAGGACAGAGGGCGTTCTCGACGTCGTCGGCCTTCTCCCGGACCGGGCAGAGGTACTCGCCGTTCCTGATCTCGACCGTGAGTCCGCCGGGAAACGGCGTGCCCACGGGGTGAGCGGGGAGGGCGAGGACGAAGATGTTGAAGGCGGCAAGGAGGTAATAGAGGAGGCCCAGGCGCTGGTCACTCTCCCGGGTGAGACACGTCCTCTCGACCATCCCGCAGAACTCCTGAAACTCTCCGGCGAGCGGCTCGTCGGGGAGGTCCGGGTCGGGCCGGCGCATGGTGGCTATGAGGGTATGGTGCGTTGCAAAGAGCATCTCCATCATCAGAGGGTAGAGACGCTGCCGGTATCCTAGCGGGACGGGCTGGAGATCCCGCTCCACCCTCCCCCGCAACGCCTGGAGGTCGAAGAGCGAGTAGCCCGAGACCTCGCGGTAGAGGGTTGACGCGAGTTCTGCCCGGGTCGTTGCCGACCGGAGGCGAGCGCAGACCCGGCGGATATCCACCCCGTCTTCTCCCGTGCTCATCACGCGAGTAATCTTGGTCGGCAGAATGCATGAATCAGCTCTTCCGGGCGGGTGCCGCGAGCGCCGGTTCGGGGTCGACTGCCCCCGTGCGCCCGACGCCGGCGCTCTACCGGAAGTGCGGCAGGATCTCGGCCGCCGCGAAATCCATGAACTCCTTCTGCTGCTCTCCGATCTGGTGGATACAGATATGGTCGAACCCCATCCGGACCCGGTCCTCGATCTTTTTGATGTAGGGCTCCGGGTCCGGGCCGCAGGGCATGCCCTCCACCACATCTTCAAGCGTCGCCATCTTCGCGAGTTGCTCGTAATGGGCCGGCGTCGGGAGGAGCCGGTTGATCTCTCCCGTGTTTGCGGCGATGGGCCACTCCTCGTAGGCGGTCCTCTCTCCCACCTCCTCGCTCTCCGCCCAGCAGACCGATATCTCCACGTATGCGGGTTTATCATCGCCACCGGATTTTTTGAAGACAACGAGGCTCCTTTCGGCGTTGGTGCCCCCGTTGATGAACCCGTCTCCGACCCGCGCGGCCAGGGAAGCGCTGATGGGGCCCTCGGATGCGATGGCGATCGGGGGAAGGCTCTCCGGGAGCGAGAAGACCTGCGCGTTCTCAAGCGTGTAGAACGAGCCGTAGTAGGTCTGCATGCTCCCCGTCCAGAGTGCCCGGATCACCTCCACCGCCTCCTCAAGCATCTCTATCCTGACGGGCGCCGGGGGCCAGCGGTCGCCGAATATATGCTCGTTGAGGTTCTCGCCCGATCCCAGGCCCAGCACGAACCGCCCGGGCATCATCGCGGCGGCGGTTGCGGCGGCCTGGGCGATGATGCCGGGGTGTATCCGCATCGTCGGGCAGGTGACGCCCGTCACCAGTTCCAGGTCCGCCGTCACCTGGGAGATGCCGCCGATGACCCCCCAGACAAACGGGCTCTCCCCCTGCCGGGTGGTCCAGGGGTGGTAGTGATCCGATACCATGGCAAAACTAAAACCGGCGTCCTCCGCCTGGCGGGCGCTACAGACCAGATCGAGAGGCCCGTGCTCCTCGCTCGCGAGTTTATATCCTATATCGACCATTCATCATCACATCCATGCGGTGGGCGGGCTACCTCCTTCACCGCACGGCATATAAGTTTCCCCCGGCCCGGCACCAGATAAATACGTTCTCCGCCCTACAGTACAGTATGGCAACACCGGTTCTCCAGGTGGCGCTCGATCTCCTCGAGCTCGATCGTGCGGTAGAGATCGCGGATGAAGCGGTCCGTGGCGGTGCGGACTGGATAGAGGCCGGGACCCCCCTGATCAAGAGCGAGGGCATGCGGGCCGTGCGGACGCTCCGGGAGCGCTTCCCCGGCCGCGAGATCGTCGCGGACATGAAGATCGCCGATACCGGGGCCGTCGAGGTGGAGATGGCGGCAAAGTCCGGCGCCGGCATCGTCTGCATCCTTGCCGATGCGGACGACACCGTCGTCGCCGAGGCGGTCCGGTCGGCCCGGAAGTACGGCGTCCGGATCATGGCCGACCTCATCAACATCGACGACCCCGTCGCCCGGTCGCGGGAGGTTGCGGCGCTCGGCGTCGATTACATCAACGCCCACGTCGGCATCGACCAGCAGATGATAGGGCGGTCGTCGCTTGACCTCCTCCGCCGCCTTGCCGGCGAGGTCGATATCCCCATCGCCGTCGCGGGGGGGCTCGACGCGACGACCGCATCCGGGGCGGTTGCCGCCGGCGCCTCGATCGTCATCGTCGGCGGAAACATCATCAAGGCCGCCGACGTGACCGCGGCGGCGCAGCGGGTCCGGGCCGCCATCGACCGGCCCGATATACGCCCGCGGGAGGAAGAGAGCCCCGATGTCGCCATCCGCCGGCTCCTTGAAGCCGTCTCTGCGCCGAACGTCACCGACGCCATGCACCGGAAGGGAGCCATGGCCGGCGTCGTCTCCCTCTGCGGCAGGGTGAAAGCGGTCGGCCGTGCGGTGACGGTCCGGACCGTCGCCGGGGACTGGGCAAAACCCGTCGAGGCGATTGACGTCGCCGGACCCGGCGACGTCCTCGTCATCAGTAACGACGGGGGAACCCATATCGCGCCCTGGGGTGAACTTGCCACCCACTCCGCGAAGAACCGGGGGGTTAGCGGCGTCGTGATAGACGGGGCGGTCCGGGATGTGGACGACATCCGGGAGATGGCATTCCCGGTCTTTGCCCGGGCGACCGTCCCGAACGCCGGCGAACCGAAGGGTCTCGGGGAGATCAACGCCGAGATCGCCTGCTGCGGTCAGGAGGTGCGGCCGGGAGACTGGATCGTCGCCGACGAGAGCGGTGTCGTGGTGGTCCCCCGGGAGCGGGCCTACGAGGTCGCTCGCCGGGCGATGGAGGTCAAGAAGACCGAGGAGAGGATTCGCGAGGAGATCCGGCGCGGAAAGACGCTCTCGGAGGTCTCGGAACTCCTGAAGTGGGAGAAACGGCACTGAGCAGGGGCCGGCGTCGGTGCGGCCCCATCCCCGTGGTATGGTTATGCTCTTGTGGTCACCGGAAGAGGGACGCTTTGAGGAGTTCTCCGCCGTGATCGAGGATCTGCCGGACAGCGTCTTCAACCTTATCCACGCGCAGGATAAGGACCGCCGCATCCTTCCCCGAGTAGGCGTAAGCGTACTCGATGTTGATCCCCGCATCCCCGAGGACCGACGCGACCTCCGAGAGGCCGCCGGGTTCGTCGCGCATCTTCACGCCGATGACGTCGGTGAACGATACCCGAAATCCTAGCCCCGTCAGCGTCCGGTGAGCATCCTCCGGCCGGTTGACGAGCGCCCTGACGACACCGAACCCGTTTGCCTCGGCGATGCTGAACGCAAATATGTTGATTCCCGCATCCCGCAGCGCACCGGCGACCGCCGCAAGGCGCCCCGGGCGGTTCTCCGAAAAGATTGAGATCTGTTTGATGATGTATGATTTCTCCATTACAATGACCTCCTGTCGACAACCTTCTTTGACTTGCCCTCAAAACGCGGGAGGGTTCCCGGCTCGACCAGTTCGACGCCCACGGCGACGTTCAACGTGGTCTTGAGGCGGTGCTCCACCGCCTTCTTGATCACCATGAGTTCGGTGATCTTGTCGGAGAACGCCTCCTCGCTCACCTCCACCCGCACGAGCATGGTATCGAGCGCGCCCTTCCGGTCGATGACGATCTGGAAGTGCCTGCCGACCTCGGGTATCTCGAGCAGCACGTGCTCCACCTGTGAGGGGAAGACATTGATGCCCCTGACGATCAGCATGTCGTCCACGCGCCCCTGTATCCGGCGGATCCGCGGATGAGTCCGCCCGCAGGCGCAGGGCTCCTCGTCCAGGACCGTGATGTCTCCGATCCGGTAGCGGACCAGGGGGAACGCCTCCTTCTGGAGCATGGTGACGACCATCTCGCCCCGTTCGCCGGGCGGGAGCGCCTCGCCGGTCTCGGGATCGACGACCTCGACGAGGGCGATGTCGCCCCATATATGAATGCCCTGCTGCTCGGAGCACTCGGTGAACATGGGCCCGGAGAGTTCGCTCGTGCCGTAGATGTCGTAGGCGCGGATACCGAGCCACTCCTCAAGCCGGCCCCGCATCTGCTCCGACCAGGGTTCTGCGCCGAGTATGCCGATCCGGAGATCGGTGTCGTTCTTGATCGAGACGCCCATCTTCTCCGCCACCTCGCCCATGTGGAGGAGGTAGGAGGGGGTGCAGGCGATGGCGGTGGTGTGGAGGTCCTGCATCAGCTCGATCTGCCGTTCGGTGTTCCCGACGCTTGTCGGGAGGACGGTTGCGCCGACCCTCTCGGCGCCGTAGTGGACGCCGAGGCCGCCGGTGAAGAGGCCGTAGCCGTAACTCACCTGGAGCACGTCCCCGCGCCCGAGGCCGCAGGAGGAGAACGCGCGCGCCAGCGACTCGCTCCAGTTCTCGATGTCCTGCCGGGTGTAGCCGACGACGGTCGGCTTCCCGGTCGTCCCCGATGAGACGTGGTAGCGGACCAGCTCATCCTTTTGTGCGCAGAAGAGGCCGTCAGGGTAGTTATCGCGGAGGTCTCCCTTATACATGAACGGGAGTTTCCCGATATCCGCAAGCGACCCGATATCGTCGGGCCGAACATCGTGCTCCTTCATCCGCCGCCGGTAGAACTCGCTCGTCTCGTAGAGCCGCCGGATGAGCGACTTTGCGAGCCTGTACTGGAGCTGCCGCAGTTCGTCGGGCGGCAGCTCCTCGATCTGCCGGTTCCAGGGAGCCATCAGACGGTCCCCCGGCGATCGATGACCCTCTTTGCCTTCCCCTCGAACCGGGGCAGCGACCCGGGCTCCACCAGTTTCACCGCGGTCCGGAGGCCGAGGGTGCTGTGGAGTTCGCCGACAATCTTCTTCTGGACGCGGGCGAGGTCCTGGAGCTCGCCGGAGAACCCGGCCCGGGTCATCTCCACCTCGATCGTCATCTCGTCGAGGTGCCGTACCCGGTCGACGTAGACCATGAACTGGTCCCCGACCTCCGGAAGAGACCGGAGCACGTGCTCGATCTGTGACGGGAAGATGTTGATCCCCCGGATAACCAGCATGTCGTCGCTCCGGCCCGTGATCCGCTCGATCTTCTGTCCGCGCCCGCAGGCGCACTCGCCCTCGAGCAGCCGGGTGATGTCGCCGGTGCGGTAGCGGACGAGCGGCAGGGCCTCTTTGACGAGCGGCGTGATGACCATCTCTCCCCGCTCGCCGGGGGCGAGCCGTTCGCCGGTCACGGGATCGATGACCTCCGTAAGGTAACAGTCGTGCCAGATATGGAGACCGTTGTGCTCCGGGCACTCAAACGCCACCCCCGGGCCGTACATCTCCGAAAGCCCGTAACTGTCGTAGGCCTTCACCCCGAGGCGCCGTTCGAGCTCCACCCGCGTGTTCTCCGACCAGGGTTCCGCCCCGAATATGCCGGTCTTGAGTGTATCGAGCGTCTTTCCCATCGACTCGGCCACTTCGGCGAGGTGAAGGGCGTAACTTGGCGTGCAGTGGATGGCGGTCACCCCGAAGTCCTCGATCATCTCGATCTGGCGGCGGGTGTTTCCCGTTGCGCTCGGGATCACCGTCATGCCGATCTTCTCGGCGCCGTAGTGGAACCCGAGACCGCCGGTGAAGAGGCCGTAGTTGACCGCGTTCTGAAAGACATCGTCTACTCCAAGACCGATCATCGTCATATTCCGCGCTATCAGGTCCGCCCAGTTGTCGAGATCCTGCCGGGTGTAGCCGACGACGGTCGGTTTCCCCGTCGTGCCGGATGTCGTGTGAATCCGGACGATCTCTCTCATGGGGACCGCAAAGAGGCCGAACGGGTATCCTGCCTGGAGCTCCTTTTTGTAGGTGAACGGGAGCTTCTCCACATCGTCAAGCGTCCTGATATCGTCGGGCGATATGCCCGCTTCCCTGAACTTTCTTTGGTATAGCCCTACTTCCTGCGCCTGGCGAAGCGCCCATTTGAGCCGCTTCAGCTGGAGATCCGCGAGTTCTTCAGGCCGGATTGTTTCTATTGCCCTGTTCCAGAACATAATATCCCATCGGTATCGTGCCGGCCGCATGCTGCCTGGCATCCGTCATACGGTTGCGATCCTGGCGGCGGGGAGAGCCCGCGCCGCCGGGCATACGCTACCTTTACATGGGTGTCCGGTGCGGAAAAGGTTTGTCAATCCGTAGCGTGGTACACTGTGGCAGTCCCCGGATCCTGCCGCACGGGGTCGGGCCATCCGGCCCTCCCCTCGCGGAATGCATCGAGGATGAAGTCCACGAAGATCCGCGCTTCGGCGGGGTGCGGTGCGTTTGCCGGGATGGTCATCGCGTAGACGATCGGCTGCCCTATCCGCTCGCTCCCGATGGACCGGAACCGCTGGAACCCGAGGTTCACCCGCACCTTCCGGTAGTCGTCGGCGTGCTCCGGCGAACCGAGGTTGATTGCGGGGGGAAGATCGATCCACCGGAGTCCGTGCTCCTCCGCAACGCTCCTGTACTCGAAGGCGTAGTCGATCCCGCCGGCATCGAGGAGCGAGAGGAGATAGATGCTCCCGTCACGGATGGCGACCTTCTCGGCCGCCGGCCTCATCAGTTCCGGCAGGGCGATCGTCGTGGCGCCGTCCGTCCAGACCGCCGCGATGGGCGGCTTGAACGAACCGCCTATGATGGCCTCGAAGAGACCGGGCTCGCCGTAATACTCCTCTGCAAGCGCCGTCACCATGATTGCCCGGTAGCCGCAGGCATCAAGCATGGGGTTTGAGAACCCTACCCGCACGTCGGGGCGGGAGAGGATCCGGTACCAGTTCTCCGCCGTGATCTCGCCTGCCCCGGCGCTCCGGCCGGTATACGCGATCACCACCTCGTTCTCCGCAAAGGGAATGTACCAATCGGTGTAGTTTCCCTCCCCGGCACCCATCGGCAGGTACATCATATCCGGGATGAGCGAGGCGTCGGCGACCAGGACAACGTCCACCTCTCTCCCGAGGTCCGTCACCTGCCGGATGGCCTGGATGCTCCCGTGCCCTTCGACCCTGACGTCGATATCGGGGTGCTGGCTCTCAAAGGCGGCCTCTATGTCCTCGAGCGGGACCAGGAGGCTGCCTGCCGGTATCACCATGAGGATGGTGCGCTCCGGACCGGCATCGGCGCAGCCTGCGGATGCCGCGAGCACGGCAAGGATGAGCACGGCGAGGACCGGAGAGCGGTTCATTTCCTGTGGACCTCGACCCGGTCGACCCATTTCACCCAGGGACTCCCTTCGGTGATGACGTCGGGGCTCTCGGTTATGACGACGAGGCGGAGCGGTCCGCCGTTTTCGTAGGCCAGCGGTTCTTTATCCTGCTCGTAGGCCAGGATCACGCGGAGCGGCGGCGACGTGACCTCCCGGAGGTTCTCATCGAAGGTGAAGAACCCCTCTCCGTTCACCTGGTCCATATCAAAGACCCAGAGATACCCGTCTTCTGCAGAGACGTAGATCAGGTCGTCCGCCCCGGCGCCGCCCGCCATATCGATGAGATCGGCAAGAAGCACACCGCGGTAGCGGTTCGGGCCGGTCTTGATCCCGACCGTCGAGACCGAGTAGCCGTAGCCTTCGGCGGCCGGGAGGGCCCTGATCTCCGGGTGGGTGAGGACCTGTTCCCGGTCTCCGGCAAGCGTCAGGTTCCAGGCAGGATAGTCGTCGACGGAACCGGTATCGGTACACCCGGCCGCGAGGGCCAGGGCACCGATCAGCACCAGGATGAGGGGGAGAGAGATCCGGCGCACCGGGATCATGCCTCCCTCCGGGCATGGAGCGCCACCGCCCCGAGTGCCGCGGCGAGCGTCACCATGAGGGAGAGCGGGGCTTTTGCCGCCTCGGTCGTCGCTTTTGCCACCGGGGTGGTGAGGGATCCCGCAAGGGCCCCCCGTTCGCCGGAGAATCCGCCGGCATAGACCCGGACCTCGTCCACCCACTTCACCGTGAGGCCGCCGGTGGAGGGATAGAGGTCGTAGAAGTGCTGCGCTGATTCGGGGAGAGTATCATACATGTCCTGGTTCCCGTAGACGTTGAGGCCCTCGCTGTTGGTCGAGTTGTCCGCAAAGAAGACAAGGCGCATACCGGTGTAGTAGTCAGGGACGTAGCCGCACCCCTGCCGCTCGCCTGCTCCCGCTTCGGCGCCGTTGTACCAGCAGATCCCTATGGGGCCCTGGCGCGGGTCGGGGTTGTAGACGTTCTCGTAGGCAAACTCGACGTGGTAGCCGTCCGCCGCCCGGACCATGATCTCGTCGCCGGGTGCGGCGCCGCCGACCAGTTCGGCGAGGTCACGAATGTTCGTTCCTTTCACGGCTCCTCTGCCCTTGAAGTTCGTCGTCTCCAGGGGATCCCACTTGTCTCCTTCAAAGACCGGTCCCTGGTGGTAGTAGTGAGTCACGCCGTCGCCGAGGACCGGGAGGTTCTTCTCCATCCAGCGGTAATCGACCGTCGTCTCGTTTATGACGGTGACCCCGTCGGATGCTATCTTTGCAACGTGCAGTTCGGTCGTCGGCGCCGCCGATGCGGCGCTTACCAGCATGCCCGCGCAGAGGAGCGCGAGCAGCGTCCATATCAGTTTCTTCTGCATCATCATCGTCTCCATAATCCTGGTAATTCCCATACGCCGGGGGCGGATGCGAGCACGCTCCACCACCCGCCGGCCGTATTGAGGCGGACGGTATCGATGACGGCCCCTGCCGGATGCATCGTCACCCCGCCATTCTCCGTGACATCTGCGACCGGCACCACCTCGATGCCGATCGATACCGGGCTGATGGTTGCCCGGATGTAGCCGAGCGTCTCTTCGCGGCCCGCCTGGTAGCCTTCGGGCTTCTCCTCGCTAAGCGGGTAGAACGGCCCGCCGCCGCACCCGGCGACAACGTACTCCGTCCCGTTCACCCGGTAGCGCTCGTAGGTGTGGGTGTGGCCGCTAAAGACCGCGTCGACATCGTTTTGCGCGAATATGCCGCACCACTCGGCCCTGATGGCCAGATCGCCGCCGGGGTGTTTCCGGTCGGAACTGAACGGCGGGTGGTGGAACGCCACGATCGTCTGGGGCAGAGGGGATGTGAGGTCTTCTTTTAGCCACGCGGTCTGTGTCCTCATGTCCGCCCATGCCCGGTCGTTGCTGTCGAGGACGGTCACGTGGAGGCTGCCGGCGTCAAAGGAGTAGTAGGGCGGAAGGCCGAATATAGCGGAGAAGACCTCCGCCGTTCCGTCGTGGTTGCCCGCCACCGGCACCAGGGTCGTGTTCCCGAGCACCGGCCCTGCCAGGGCGAAGAACTCGTCCCACTCCGACTCGTCGCCGACAAAGTCGCCGGTATGGATGACAAAGAGGATATCCTCCTCTCCGGCCATCTTCTCCGCCACGAGGCCGTGCCGTTCGGTCTGGGTGAAGAAGGGTCTCTGCCCCTGGGTGTCGCCGTATATGATGCAGGTGAACGTCCGGTCCCCGAACGTCCGGAACCTGCAGTCCTCTACCGTTGCACCGCCGGTGCCGACCCGGTAGCGGTAGGTGGTCGCCGGGAGGAGCCCGGCGAGGTGCACGCGGTGCATGCCCTCCTCCCCGGCGGAGGCCACGCGGCAAACTTCGCCGCCCTCGGAGGAGTACTCGACCCATCCGGGCTCCTCGCCGGTCGCCTTCCAGGCGATCGTCGCCGACCCGGTGGTGGTGTTCGTGACATACGGTCCCCATATGATGGTCGCCGATGCCGCCGGGACGAGGAGGAGAGCGAGGAGCATGACCGCCGCTGCCCGGATCGTCTGGTTACGCCTCACCCTGTTCACTCCTCGAGGACCACCCGGCATAGGGTCGTCTCTCCTGGCGTCACCAGCACGTCCTCGACGGTCCTCGAGGCGTTCTCGGAGACGGCCCGGACCTTATAGGTGCCGATGCTCATCCCGGAGAAGGTGTGCGGCGCCTTCTCGCCCGTGTACCGGCCGTAGAGGTAGATCTTCGCGTCCGGGACCGTGCTCTCGACGAGGAGGTCGCCGCTGACGTACTCCCGGAGCGCGAAGGTGTGGGTGTCGCCGGTGCCGGCCCCTTCCGGTATCCTGATAACTTTCTCGGCAGGTATGTAGCCGACTTTCGAGATCATGATGCGGTGCTGGCCGAATGAGAGCCCATCCACCTGGCACGGCGTAACCATCCCGGTGGAAAACCCGTCGATGAAGACCGCGGCACCCGGGGGGCTTGAGTCGACGCTCACGGGGACGGTGCCTCCCTCTTCGGGCTCGACCGTGAACGTCCCGCCCTCCTCGACGCTGTAGGGAACCACGTATGAGATGTAGGTCCCGTTCCAGAGGACGGTGATCCAGGACCTTACGCTCTCGACCCCGGCATTGCCCGGTATGGTGCCGGCCGGGAAGAGCCCGTTCACCGTGAACCTCTCGCCACGGCAGGTGTTTGAATCGATTCGGATCGTCCTTTTGCGCGCGGTCGTCAGACTATCGAGGAACGCCGGTGCGATCGTATCGAGATAGACCCAGACCTGGACGGCCTCAAACCGATAACCGGTATCTTCTGTCTTCCTGTCAGGATCGCCCTCCTCGACGGTGACGGTGTGCAGGCCTTCACGGAGGCCGTATATGACCCCGGGCGTCTTCCGCACCAGCTTCTCGTTATCAACGACGATCCTCATGCCCGGTGGATAGGAATCGACGTAGAGCCCGCCGGAATGGTTCTTCACGCTCGGCACTTCCTGTACCGGGGGCACCGGGGTGTCGGTCGGCACGGGAGTCGTTACATGCTCGACGGGGACCTGCGTGATCTCCGGTTCCGGCGGTGGTGTTGTACTCCCCCCTATCCCGAAGATCGAGAAGAGATTGCCCAGGAAACCGAGGACGGCCCCGATGAAACCCTCTATAGGGTTAGCCGGCGTCGTTCGCCCGGATGTGGGTTCATTACGGGCCGTGGTGTTTGCTCCGGCCTTCTCGCCTGTCGGGAAGCGGATCGGATCCTCTACGGTGTCTTCCGGTGCCGTGTACCCGGATATGGGTTCATCATAGTAGTCTGCTCCAGCCTCCTCGCCTGTCGGGGAGAGGACCAGGTCAAGGGCGATATGCTCGCTTTCTTCGACGATGATGGTCTTTGTGGCATTCCGGTAACCGGGCATCATGAGCCCGATCGTATGTCTGCCGGCCGGGACCGCTTCCAGGGTCGCATTGGTCCGTACCCCCGTCGCGTTCCCATCAAGGTAGATGCTCGCGTTTGCCGGCACCGAGGATACGGCGACCCTCCCGGTCCCGGCGACGGTCTTACCTGGAGTGGCGTTCTCGAAGATCAGATCGAGGAAGCTGCGCTTCTGTGCCTCGACGGTGACGGTTCGGGTCATATTCAAATACCCGGGCAGAACGAGTTTGATCGTATGCTCGCCGGGCGGAAGATCCTTCAGAGTTGCATCGGTGAAGAGCCCTGTCCTATTCCCATCGAGGTAGATGCTCGCGTTCGCCGGGACCGATGTGATGGTGATGCTCCCGTTCTCGACGCCACTGGCAGAACTATCGTCGTCGCCGCTCGATTTATTCTCGGGAGTCAGGTCGAACCTGACCTTCGTGGTAGTATCCATCTCGACGGTGACGGTCTGGGTGGCGTTTCGGTAGTCCGGCTTCACGAGCAGAATCGTATGCTTGCCGACGGAGATATCCTCAAGGGTCGTGTCGGTCCGTTTCCCTGTATCTATCCCGTCGAGGTAGATGCGTGCGTCGTCCGGGACCGAGGATACATCGATCTTCCCGGTCTCGGGGGTGAGGTGGAACTCGACCTCCGTGACGGTATTCGCTCTGACCGTGACCCACTTCTCGTCCGACTGGGCGAACCCTTCAAGCTCGACCCGGACGGGATAGGTACCGACCTCGATGCCGGGGATGTTGCAGGGGGTCACGTTGCCGGCTTTCTCGTCATCGATATAGACGGTAGCCCCGGGAGGGGTTGAGTTTACGTAGATGCTCCCGACAGGCTCTTCCTCACTGTAAATGATGATATCGCTCACGTACTGCACGGAGAGGCCCGTGGTGGTGGGGAGGTTGGGCTGGAAGTAGTACCAGTACCGCTCATCGAAGCACTCGTGCATATCCCAGGCGCCGAAGGCGTGGATGCCGTAAGGGTTGGTCGATGTATCCGCGAAGAAGACGAGGCGCATCCCGGTGTAATAGTTGGGGACGTACCCGTCTTCAGTCCGGTACCAGGTGATGACCATCGGCCCCTGGCGTGATTCCGGTTCGTAGACGTTCCGATACGGAAACATCTTTGACATCCCATCTGTGGCCCGGACCCTGACGGTATCCTCCTCGCCCATCCCGCCGACAAGTTCGCATATATCTTTGAGGTCTGTCCCCTTCACCGCGCCCATATCCTTATCAAGGATGTTGATATCCTCCTCGGGGTTCCAGAAATTGTAGGGCTCGCCGGGATGCTTTTCTTCCCAGGCCAATTCAAAGATCGGCCCCTGGTGATAGTAGTGGGTTCTGCCGTCACCCTGGATCGGGAGGTTTGCTTCAAGCCAGCGGTAGTCGACTGTCTTTTCATCTATGATGCTAACCCCATCCGATGCCAGCTTTTTGATGTGCAGCTCGGTCGTCGCGCCTGCGGTAACCGGGGCTGCCAGCGCAAGGAGCAGGCAGAACATGAGGGCGGCAAGAAGCGGGGTGGAGCCCCGCAGATGCGCTGATACCATGGTCCATCTCAGAGAAGAGGGGTTATTTCTTCCTCATAACGAGGAATGCTGCAAGCGCGGCGATCAGCACGACAACGAGAACCAGCGCCGGGACCGGGAACGCAGGGCCGGTTTCTCCGACCGGAGAACCGGCCGGGGTCCCCTCTGCTCCTGCGAACCCCTTCTCCGGGACGGTCCATACCAGGGCGTATATGCTGAAGTGCGAGACTTCCACAGTGACCGTCCGCGTGGCGAGGTTCACCGTGGCGGGGATATCCTGCCACGCCCCGGATCCGGGGTTGTACCACATCACCTTCGGCGTGGCACCCCTGTCAATCTTCGCCCACTCCTCCGCAGAGAGGGTGTAGGTGACGAGGGCCGGCGGGTCGAACGTGGCGCCCGCGGGGCCGCAGTCAAGGGCGATAGCAACCGTCGTTCCCGGCGGAGCTGCCGGAACATCGGCAGTGCGGGCCACGGTCACCTCGTTGAGCGGGTTGCCGGCCGCGTCACGTGCGGTGGTCTTCTCCCGTATCGCCACGGCGCAGATCTCGTCGACGGTCCTGACCGTCACGGACTCGAGCACCACACCGGCCGGTGACGTGGCAAGGGATGCGCGCCCGGTCTGTGCCTCAGGGGCAGCGGGGGCGTGCGCAAGCTGCGACCCCGCATCTCCGGGGGATCTCCCTCCGCCACTCTCGCTACCGGCGCCGCTATCACTACTGTTGTCGTCACTACCGCTGTTGTCGTCACTACCGCTGTTGTCGTCACTACCGCTGTTGTCGTCACCACTGCTGTTGTCGTCACTACCGCTGTTGTCGTCACCACTGCTGTTGTCGTCACTACCGCCGGTCCCGGGAACACTCAGGTCCAGGGCCGTAACCTTTCCGGGCATGAAGGTCGCGGTCTCCTGTGCGGCCACCCCATTGATGGAGAAGGCGATCGTCTCTCCCGCCTGTCCTGCGGTTGCCATCACGTCCAGACGACCTCCAAGGCGCCAGTCGAGATAGCCGTATCGCCCGGCATCCACTACCTGAATCGAACCGCACTCAGTCCCGCCGACCGTCGCGGTGATCGCGGTTCCTGCCGGTGCAGGAGATCCCGCAATCGTCACGCTGCCGTAGAACTCATGAGGTAAAACGGGGATCTGGCCCCCGGCCCCTGCCACACCGGTGACGAAGCCGAGGAGGAGGATCAGTGCGATGCCGTACTTCATCGATCGATCTCCTTCAGGCGCTGATACCTGCAAGCGTATCTTCCTCAGTCATGTAGATCCAGTAGCCACTTGTGGGCTGCATTGAGCGCATTACGCTGTGGTGGCCACTGTTGACAGTGCGGATGATCGAATCGTCGTATTTCTGGGCATCTGCATCGAAGCCTATCAGGGTGCTCCAGCGATCCCCGAGTGAGAGCAGCGTGCCCATGGCTGACTCCGGAACGGTATCCGTGAAGCCGATCGCGTTCCAGCCCCTCCCGAGCTCCTTTGCGGGCGGGAGATCGGGCACGCTGGGGGCGAAGGTCAGGGGAACGGTGCAGGTCGTGTTTGCATAGACCCAGACGGCGTCGAGCGGCTGGAATGGGTCGGTCGGAGCCACCCGCCTCCACTTCTGCTCCAGACCATCGTAGAACTGGATCGAGTGGGCGGCGGTATCGACTACATCGAAGATAGCAAGGGTGTTCACCCCGTTAGCAAGCCGTTTTGGTGTCGAGACGAAGTTCCAGCCCGGAGAGAGGGTGATCGTCGCATCGCCCTCCGGCGGCACCACGGGAACCGGCACCCCGGTCAGCACGATCTCGTCGATGCTCCCGACCCTCTGCTTGTTCGATGTCAGGGCCGAGCCGACGAGTTTCAGCGGCCAGGTCTTGCCGTCCTTTGGAAGCGGTGCGCCGTCGATCTCGTCGGCAACGATTATGTTTCTGTTCCGCTTGACAAACGAACTGTTGAACGTGGTGGAGAAGTCGTCGCCGGTGCCCTTCACGCCGTCGGGGCCGTAGTCGATGACGGTGACGTTGTAGCCCGCATCCGCGAGATCGTCACGGAAGGGGTCCGTCCCGTAATCGTGTTTGTTGGCATCGTCGACCCAGCCGCAGAGGACCCAGAGCGGCATGCCCGACCAGACATGACCGTCGTCGTCGGTCCAGGTTGCGCCGTGCCCGGCCATGGCACAGGCCTTGCCCGACTCAAAGTAGGACCGGCTGATCGTATCGGTGACGGCGCCGGTCAGGATGAGGCTCCAGTCCTCCCGTGCGCCCGGCTTGATCGCGATGGTCGCGATGTTCTTGTTGGATACGCCGGCTGCCGAGGGGTACTGGATGCCGGAGTCCCAGTAGTAGTGCCAGTATGCTTCAGCAAGGCACACCCGCATATCGTCGGCGCCGAAGACGCCGTCGGGAGTGTTGTAGAAGAGGCGCGGGCCGTCACGGTAGTCGGGCACGTAGCCCTGCCGCTCTGTCCACCAGGCGATGATCGCCTCTCCCTGCCGCTCGAGCGGGGTGTAGACGTTGGTGTAGTTGATTGTAGCCTTGTAACCGTCGGATGCGATGAGGTCGATCTCGCCGCCTTCGGGGGCTCCGCCCACGAGGTCGCAGAGGTCCCTGATCGAGGTTCCCTTCACGACCTCGTCGACCTTGTCGGGGTTGATGTCTTCCGCCGGGTTCCAGAGGTCGTTCGGGTTGAACGTGGGGCCCTGGAACCTGAGGCGGATACCGTCCGGAGCACCATAGACCATCAGGTTCTCCTCCATCCACTCGCAGGTCTTCGTCGTCTCATTGACGACCGTCTTGCCGTCGGAGGCATACCTGACGACCCGGATGGAGGGCGA
>Ga0208041_1000890_pt1 | contig 23296 bp, 26 predicted proteins | sample AD_SCU002_MetaG_FD_184453 | JGI IMG/M metagenome (GOLD analysis project Ga0208041, IMG submission 184453) | Active sludge microbial communities of municipal wastewater-treating anaerobic digesters from China - AD_SCU002_MetaG (SPAdes) (version 2) | ecosystem: Engineered > Bioreactor > Anaerobic...
AAGTTGAGGAGGTTATAGGTTTATAATATCTTGGTATACATTTCCTCAATGTGTATAATATTTATGTATAGTAATATTTTATGGAATTTTATATTTATTGGAACAGATATAAAATTCGCACCCGTATATTGTCATTTATATGGCAATATGGACATATATAATGTATAATATTAATATTAAGGTAATATGTATAATAAAAATACATCGCAGTGACTTTCATACTACGGAGGCTTGCAGTTTAGCTGAGATTTGTGATGAAGATGATAATAAAGAACCAGAGGTAATTATATGGAAAGTGATTTTTTCAATATGTTTGTAGGTGATTCTCTGGAACTACCTTTTTTATTTACGACTATAGGAATTTGTGCTAATCAAGCTAACATATCAAGGCCTAATGGTCATCCTGATTATCATTGGCTTCATTGTGTAAAAGGTAAAGGTATTCTTTTGGTTAATAATAATGAGTATATTATTGATGAAAAATCAGGGTTTTTCTTTTATCCTGAAGTACCTCATCAATATTACGCATTGAAAGAACCGTGGGAAACTCATTGGATTACATTCAACGGTTATGCAGTACCTGAACTTATGCAATTGCTTGGCATTAGAAGATGTGAGGTTTTTTACATACTAGATATACTTAAGGTTGAAAAAATGTTTGATGATATATATATATCTGCTCAATCAAGTAATATTTTTAGAGGTTATGAGTGTTCCTATCTTCTTTATAAATTTATTATAGAACTAAGAAACTGTTTGGATACTGAGTTTTCCATTTCAGGGCATTTGAAATATAAGCAACTTCAACCTATTGTTTCGTTTATGGAAAACAACTATCATAAAGACATCTCTCTTCAGGATATGGCTGATATTATAAATGTTACACCCCGCCATTTTTGTAGGTTATTTAAAGAAGCATTTAATTTAAGTCCTTTCAAATATCTTATAGCATATAGAATAAAAAAGGCAAAGGAACTCCTTGTTTTATCTGATAATCTTGCTATAAAAGAAGTGGCTCAAAATACAGGATACAGAGATGTCAGCTATTTTTGCAAAATTTTTAAAGAACATGAGGGGTTAACTCCTTTGGAATTTAAGAGAATGTATCGTTCAGGGAATATATGAAATATTAATTTAAGATGTATTTAATAAGGATGTGAAGGATTTTATGATGTATCTGTAGGATTGGATGATGAGGCAAATTGAAAGCATGGTTCAAGCAGTTGCAAGAATTATTTTCAAAAAGATATTATATGGTAATATGAACAAAAATAAAGTATAATACAAATATTAGGACTAGTATCGGAAGGACTAGTATCGGATTGCATTTCTTTAAGTATCAGTAATATTATTTAATAGAAAAATGAAAGAGAGGATGAAAATGAGAACAGAGCTTAAAGCATTATTGGAAAAGGTGCTTGTTACACATTCTCCGGGTGGATGGGAAGAGGAGATGGATGAAATTGTAATCGCAGAATTCAAAAAATGCAGTGACAATGTACATAAGGACAATAAAGGAAACATATACATTGAAATCCCCGGACTTAAGCCGGGTCCTAATACTTTGATTACAGCACATAAAGACGAGATTTCAGTTATTGTACGAAAAATAGATGATGACGGGAAAATATGGTTAGAACCTATAGGTGGTATTAGACCTAATAAATATGGGGAGGGACCGTTTGATTTAATTACAGAAAAGGAAGTTATTCCAGGTATACTTCATATAGGCTCAACTCATACTTCGGAACTTTCTACTCGAATTCATAAGACTAAAACAGAGCTTACTACATGGGAACTTGTTTACTTAGATTGTAAACTTAATGCAGAGAATTTGAAAAAGAGAGGTGCAGCTATTGGGGATAGAGCATGTGTTGCAAGGTCTCGTAAGAAACCCATGTATATGCACGATAAATATATAGGTGGCTATGCACTTGATGATAAAGCTGCTGTTGCAGTTTTACTTCTTCTAGCACAGAAATTAAAGAAAAACAGTCCCTTACACGATACTACTATTGCTATTACATGTGAGGAAGAATACGGTATATCAGGTGGTCAATACTTATGTCGGGTTTTAAAACCGGATAGAATTATTGCATTGGAAGTGGCTCCGGTAGCTGAAGAGTATACAATAGAAATGAATGAACTACCTGTTGTTCTATTTAAAGATGGATTTCATTTTTATGATAGAGATTTGTCTCGTGAATTAATAATGGCAGGAAAAAGACAAGGGTTTGAATGCCAGAGAGCAGTAATCCGAAACTTTGGAAGTGAAGCAAGTAAAGGCAGTAAGGATGGACTTACAGCAGAATCTGCGTGCTTATGTTTTCCTACGGAGAATACTCATGGTTTTGAAGTAACTTCTTTGGATGCACTAGAAAACTGTTTTGCGGTACTATACGAATATCTAATACCGCAAAAGGTGTAAAAATAAAAAGAAGGTGATTTGTCAATGAAAAAATTGTTGAAACAGATATATTCAACAATTGATAAAGAATGGATACCCATGTAGGATTTCCTTATGATCAGGTTAAGATTTCTAAGAATAAGAGATATCCTTTACCTGATGGTGTTATTTACGGTCATTTTGCCCATATACTTGCTAAAATGGATGGCGAAAAAAACATGCAAGAAATAATTAGAGAAGTTGAATGGGAGACTCATGAAGTGTTCAGTGAAAACACTATAAAGAGGTATATCAATGCTGTTATGCGGTTGTCAGATGCTGGTTATCTTTCTGCTAAAGTGGAAAATCCTTTGGATACTGATACAATTGTAAATGCGTTACAGAGACTAGGTGTAAAAGAAGGAGATTTACTGTTAGTTCATAGCAGCAATTCCCAAATGGGTTATATTAACGGTGGTGCTGATACAATTATAGATAGCATCATTCATGCAGTTGGACCAACCGGTACTTTCCTTATGCCTGTGTTTACCAGGCCCTTTGTAAGCTTTGAGGGCAATTTAAATAAGAGGTCAAATTACAGACCTTTCAGAGCCAATGGAGCCGATAGTATTTGGACAGGTATGGTACCTAAGACTCTGTTAGAGCGGTCCGGTGTTCAAAGAAGTGCTCACGCTACTCATTCTTGGGCCGGTATCGGACCTTTGGCAGTAGATTGTGTAAGTGAGCATGGCTTATTGGAACCACCTGCTTCAGAAAATAGCCCAATGGCTAAGGCATTGGAACACCAAGGTAAGGTGTTATTCTTTGGTTGTGACATAAACTGTAATACTTTCTTACATTATTTAGAGGACCAGTCTAATGCCACATTTTTAGAAAATGCAATTGTCAAACTGCGTGATGAATCAGGGAGATTGCATACTGAAGTTATAAAGAAGCATGTACCGGGGCATAGGGACTTCTACCGGTCCCCGGCAATCAATAGCAAGTTCTATCAGCGGGCACTTGCGGCAGGGTTGGATATTCATAAGGAAAAGCTGGGTCTAGGATGGTTATATCTAATAGATTTGCAGCAGCTATACGATATTGGCATGCAGCTATTTGCTGAAGACCCTAATGTTACTCTCTGTGACGATACTAATTGCCTTTTTTGCAAGCGTTTTAATTAAGTTAACTACCAACTTACAAAACGATATTATTATGCAAGAAAGTGTTATCATGAGCTATGTATTTGTAATATGTTTGCAATATATTTTATAAAGACTATTTTAAAAGATAGGGGGAGTATTAATGAAATATTTAGCTATCGGGGCACATCCCGACGATCTTGAGATACGTTGTTACGGTACATTGGCAAGGCTTAAGCAGCAAGGACACTCTATTGCAGTGTGCAATATTGCTAATGGTTCACTGGGGCATACACGAATTCCGCCGGAAGAATTAAAGAAAATCCGACATGATGAAGCTAAAGCTGCAGCGGAATTGATTGGTGCTGAACATTATGCAATAGACGTAAATGATATGGAAGTAGACTCCCATAACCAAAAGGTTATATTAAAATTAGTAGAAGTTATACGCAAAGTGCAACCCGATATTATATTTACCCTTGACCCAAATGATTACCATCCTGACCACGTTGAGGCAAGTTTATTAACGTTTCATGCTTCCTTTTCAAGTTCGCTACCTCAATATAAGACAGAATCACCTTGTCATCCTGAGGTACCTATTATTTACTATTGTGATACTTCACGTGGTTTACATTTTGAGCCAACAGAATTTGTGGACATTAGTGATGTAATGGAAATAAAAATTGAAGCTTTCCGTTGTCATGAAAGCCAGCTCGAATGGCTCAGTGATCATGATGCAGTAGATATGGAAAAAAAGGTGCGGCTGCATGCAGCATTCCGTGGTTACCAAAGCGGTGTTGAATATGCGGAAGCTTTCCGATTATGCCCTAAATCACTTCGTGTTCCGGCATTTCGTGTGCTGCCATGAAAAACCTTACCGAATTTAGCCGAGAAAGCCTCGCCTATGTTAATGGTGGGGTTGAATCGGCTATTTTAATTTTTAATCGACTTGAAAATTAAAATTATTTATACAATACATATCTTAAACACAAATCCTTTTTATGATATAATACAGACAACAACTTATATTAAGGGGTTTTGATAATATGCAATTAACTTATGTTCTAGAGTTGCTAAAACCAACTAAAAGAAAACAAAAAATATTTTTAAATAATATTGCAGAAGTAGTAAAGAATCGTCAAACTATCGCTGACAAACTTAAAGCAGGAGAAACTAAGTTGAGTTGTGCTGACTTTAAAGAGATAAACCTACCTTCTGCTGTTAAGAATCAGAATATTAGAGAAGTTAAAGCACTCTATAAGTTGTTTTTAAAATCTGATTCTGATAAAGATAATTTAGAATTTAAAGACAATCAGCCTATTTGCTATAATAGTCAAAATTATAAAATTGATAATCATATAATCTCAATACCTCTTTATACTAGCCAATGTCAAAGATTTGCTTTCCCTGTTAAGCAAACTAAAAGATTTAAAGAATTGCTACAATATATCGAGAATGGTTGCAAATTAGGTAAAGCTAATCTATATTCTTGCGAGTGTGGTAATCATATCCAGGCTGATTTAAATGCAAGTAGAAATATAGCTAATAAATATTTAGAACAGCAATCTGCTTAGATGGTAATAGTCTAAGTGCCTAAGTTGGTATATCCATATCTTAGGAAGGCTGATGGCACAGCTTAAAGTTTGCGTCATACTTGCCTACCAGAAATGGACTGGCATTTAATCAGCAGACAACCTCGTAAGTTCCTTTAAGGAATCCTTGTTCGTGACGATAGGAACGGGTGGGGAGGATGTCAATACTTATATTAACCGTATTCCCGAAAATAGCAAAGAAATGGAGGTATAAATGAAAATATTTGTAGATGGGGATAGCTGCCCTGTTGTAGATATAGCTATAAAAATAGCGAAAGAATATAATTTAGAAATAATCATAGTAAAGAATTATAATCACGAAATTTGGAGTGACTATGCGACCATCTTAACAGTAGATCAAGGCCCTGATAGTGCAGATTATTATATTGGGAACAATGCTGTAAAGGGTGATATTGTGGTTACACAAGATTATGGACTTGCAGCTATAGCTTTATCTAAAGAAGCTCTCTGTTTAAATCAAAATGGTTTAATAATTTCTTCAGGAAACATCGATTTATTACTGGATCGCAGGTATTTTAATCAACAACTCCGCAGAAAACATAAAAAGTACACTAAATTTAAAAAGAGGACAATAGAACAAGATGAGAAATTTGAGCAAAGTCTTAAACAACTGATTCAAAAATCAATGTAGTTCTAAGGCTACTCATGCGATTGTAAAAGAATATAATAAGGGTGTGAGGTCTTTTATGGTGTATCAACAAGATTGGATGATGAGGCAAATTGAAAGCATGGTTCAAGGGATTGCAAGACTTATTTTCAAAAAAGATACTATAACTTATGAGCTTATAGATGAAACAAACTACACGAAAACAGATTTATATTACAAGGAACTACTTGAATTACTAAATTCTTCAAAAATAAACGAAGCTGAAAATTTATTGTTTGAACGTATAGAATCTAGCGACATAAATTACTTGACGATAGCCGTAGATTTTTATAACAGATTGAATAAATTAAGTGATGAGCAGTTAGAAAAAAGCAATTTTTCCAGGGTTGAAATTAAAAGTGGACTTGAAGATGTTTTAAAAATATTTGACCTTATGCCGTAGTCTATGCTACAGTTATACAAAATTATGGCTTTGTGATGGAAGATTATGGAAAATCAAAAATTATGCGTATGAAAAACCTATACCGGTTTAATTAATAAGGAGATTATTATGATTGCAAGGGTTAAGAAAAAATCATGTATATGGACAATAGTTGCAGTTATTTTGGTGCTATTGCTAGCCTGGGTAGGACTTACAAAATCAAGATATAGAACACAAACACATGATACGAATAATGGGGCAAATTTTGATGGGAAATCTCAATCAAATATACTGTCAGAAAACCCCATTAATTTGACTGATAACTTACAGAACCATAAACTTGTTGTGAAAATGATTGATGGAGAATATTACGATGATGAAGAACCCGGTCCTTTTATGGGACCAAACTGGGTTGGCAAATTTGCTGTGGAACTCATTAATGTAAAAGGAAATGTAATATCTGAATTCGACCTTAATAAATCGTTTAATGAGGCAAAACTACGTTTTGGTAGTACTTTTGAAATAGAATTTGATGATTATAATGATGATGGAAATTTAGATTTTACAATTGGACAATATGCTTCAAGTAATGGCAGAGATTATAAGATATTTACCATACGGGAAGATAAAAAAATTGCCGAACTTCCTATTAAGGATTACCCAACTTTATTCATAAGTAATACTACAGGATATTATTCTACAAGGCTAACAAAAGTTGATAAAACTACATTTAAAAAAGAATATTATGATAATTCTGAAAGTAAATGCTTTGAGGATGTTTTCCAATGGACAGGAAAAGAATTTGTTTGGATTAATAAGAGGGAAGCAAATGGAGCTTATGTAGATCATGTTGCTACTTTTGATAATGGTGGAAAAATTTTGTATAAAAAGAATTATGGAAACACAGAAATTATAATAGAAAATGAAAAGAAAGAAACAGTATTAAACGACAACTCACCATCATATCCAATAGTACAACAAGACAGAAAAAACATTGCATATATAAGTCCCCTTGAGTGGGAGCAAATAGGGCAGATTTATGTCTATGACCCTGAAAAGAATACCAATAATGCAGTCCTGGGCAAAGATGATATACCAAAACAATACACACCGAAAAAGGTATACTGGCTCAACGAAAAATATTTACTTGCAGTAATTGGCTTTGCTTATGGTACGGTTGATGTTGGTGGTGATGTTTATGTTATAGACATAGATACGGGGAATTATGATATTTATTTAAAAGCAGATGAGAATCAGCAGATTAATGATATATATACAGTTGCAGATAAAATAGTTTTTTTAACAGTAGAATTTAACGAGCAAGAAAAGAAATATATATATGGAGACGAAATAATAATTAAACATGATGAGCTATTAAAATTTGCCTTTAGCTTGAAGAAAGGAAAAGAATAAGGACGGTTTCTAAACTTACCGTCCCTCATCTATATTTAATGCAATTTCTTTTCTATTTGACTATAAATCTGTTCCGCTGTCTGTCCTTTGGCATTGATTACTGTTGCATTTGTGCTTGTATCTTCAATCCCTAAGAAATTCTCATTTATACCTGTAACTACTACAGCATCATATTCATCCAGGTCTCTTGCATACTCTCTACTAAAATTTATGCTGTCGACAGAATAGCCTTTTTGTGCAAGGAAATCTTTTACTTGCGTAAGACTTTCTTCTACTGCTATTTTGTGGTTCATAATATCCATTCTCCTCCAATTATTTAATATTCTATCTCAGTTAGTATCTGTAGATTTTAAAATAATAAACTACAAATATATCTTACATATATGTATATGCAAACATATTTAACTTGCGGGTGTGATTTTTTCATTCGAAGAAAAATAAACCAAGGGAAGAATACATTACCAATGAAAAAATAATAAAAATGAATTAATATGACCTTTGTATAGAAAAATACAAGGGGGATGAAAATTATGAAAAATAAAAAGACATTAGAAGAAAAGTGTAAAGAAGTAATGAGAAAGCATAAAGCAAAAATACAAGAGGCCAAGGCAGAAAAGAGGCTTACAATTGATGAAATTGAATCAATAATAATTGAGACATCAAGGCAGATAGAGGAAGCTTTACTGGAAGATGGAGGAGAAGAAATAAGTGATGTAGAGGATGAAGAATGGGATGGGATTTGCCCTTATTGCGGGAGGAGAATGGGGTTAAATAAGAGGTCTGTTGCATTGCCTGTTACTACAATAAAAGGGAAGATGATAAATGTAAGAGACTACTACTTTTGTCGAAGATGTCATGAAGGAGCAGGGATTAATGACAGAGTGCTTGGGATAAGAGAAGATCACTACTATACAAAAAGAGTAATAGAGCATATAACATATGCAGCACAAAATTCTGGGTCATTTGAAAGAGCTTCGAGAGATATACAAAAATATAAGGAAATAGAGATAAGTCCTACCGTTATCCGACATATATCAGAGGAAGTAGGTAATGAAGTATTTAAAAAAGATATGGAAGAAGCGGAACAATATTATTCAAACCCTGCCCTAGCATATGAAGAAAAGCCGGATATATATAAAAAGGAAGGTACACTAAATATAATGATGGACGGTGTTATGGTTTCTACGAATATTACTGATGAAGAGGGAAAGATGCAGTGGAAGGAAATGAAATTGGGAGAGGTTTTTACAGATAAAGATATAATAAAAAATAAAAGCGGAGATTCAATAATAGTGAATAAGGAATATACGGCGTATATGGGTAATGCGGAAGGATTCAAAAAACTTTTGTTTAAGACTGCAATAGAGGCTGGGTATGGTACGATAAAACGGACAGCCGTAATTGCAGATGGGGCACCTTGGATAACTAAAATAAGTGAAGAATTATTTCCTGATGCAGTACACATATTAGACTATTATCATTTAAGTGAAAACGTACACAAGTATGCATTACTAGTATATTCTGATGATGAAGTAGGAAGGAAGAGGTGGGTTAATAGTATATTGGATGCTTTGGAAGAAGGCAGGGTTCAGGATGCAATAGACATAGCGAAAAATACAAGAGTAGAAAGTATCCCTGTGGGGACAGTAAATCTACCTGATTATATGGAAAAGAACAAGCATAAGATTAACTATAAGAAATTTAAAAATGAGGGCTATTTTATCGGTAGTGGAGCAATAGAAAGCGGAAATAAAATGGTTATACAAAGAAGAATGGTTCAGTCGGGTATGCATTGGAGTATAGAAGGAGGTCAGTATATAGCAACATTGAGAGCAAAATATGAAAGCGGTTTGTGGTCAGAAGTTGAGGAGGTTATAGGTTTATAATATCTTGGTATACATTTCCTCAATGTGTATAATATTTATGTATAGTAATATTTTATGGAATTTTATATTTATTGGAACAGATATAAAATTCGCACCCAATATTACTAAAAATACTTGAAATAATAAAACAAATAATATATACTAAAAATGTAATAGTAATTAATTATAAAGTGTTCTTTTCAGGGATACTTAGGTTTAAATAAGAATTCAAGGTCTAGGGAAAATAATATTCTCTAGGCCTTTTTTGGTTTAAAAAAATAATAAAGCTAAAAGAGCTATCAATAGAAAATTAAATCTTCTTTTGACGGCTCTTTTATTTTATTAAAAACAAAAAAGAGGTGATATTGATGGTAAGTTTTCCACTAGGGAGAATAGTTGCAACCCCAAGTATCATAGAAATGTTAAGCAACACAGAAATCCTAAACATGATTAGACGACATAGTATAGGCGACTGGGGGGAGCTTTCGCAGAAAGATAAGAAAGCTAACGATGAAGCACTCTTATATGGCAATCGTATATTATCCAGCTACAAAACTAAGACGGGCAAAGTATGGATAATAACTGAATCAGATAGAAGTGCAACAACTATATTATTCGCTAGTGAATATTAAAAAAAATTATATATAAAGGAGAGAAAAACATGAGTAATTTAATGGATTTTTTAAAGAATTCAATAGGAGCTGAAGAAACTACACAGAAAGTTGAAGATAAGTCTGTAATTGAAAGTGAAGTCGAAGAAAACGAGAATGTTAAGACAGGCATTAATGAAGCAGAACACATTGAAAAAAATAAAGAGACAACAAAAAACCAAGAGGTATCGAACAAAGAAAAAGAAAGTAAAGAAATAGATTTGTTTTCTGCATTAGGAGTGGAAGCTCCTGGAATTGCTGCAAGGGTAATATTTAAGTATGGAAATAAGGAAGAAGAAATAAAAGACCTAAACATTACCTTTGAGGATTTAAGAAAATCTAAAGTAGAAGATTTTCTAGAACTTGAAGATAGGGACAAAGTAACATGGAATGTCAATTACCTTATCTTTAAAACAGTTAAAGACCCCGAAAAGAAATCCATTTCAAAAATAAAATCCGAAATAGAAGAAGATAAGGATTTCAAAAATGCTCTAAAGAAAAATAAAAAACCGCTTGTGATGGAAATAAAGCCTAGCATAAGAGCAAAAACGAAAGGATAGTAAATATGAGTTACAAGGGAGTATTTAGAACCCTTGCTGAAGCTAGTGAAGGGGGCAAAGCAATAAGCTATGTCCCTTCTAGCGACGGTAAGGTATACAGAATAAGCAACGAGGAGTTTGGAATATTATCAACTCCTATAACATCAAAAGTATCAATTCTAGATGATATCAAACCTTCTTTTATTCCCAAGTTACCTAAAATACCAAGCATATTGTTTGAAGAGATTATAGGATTATTTAAGCATTATGCCAAGAAAAACTTAGAAGTTATGGTCCTAATATACTGGGATCGTATCTTAAAAGAATATGTAGTATTCGTACCAGAACAACAAATATCAGCATCTATGATTAATACAGAGATACCTATAGTAGTTGAAACACGATACTTGTTATGCATGGATATACATAGCCATCATAACATGAAAGCAAAATTCTCATCAATTGATGATAAGGATGAGAGGGCTACAATGTTGTATGCCGTAATAGGCAATCTTGACAAAGAAAAGTATAGTATTAGTGTTAGAGCAAGCAATGGAGGAACATATTTAAACCTCAATCCCCATGACCTCATAGAAATAACATATAAATCGGGAGATTATCCTGCTGAATGGGAAAAGAATGTAAAAGTAAAAAAACAATATGTAGATAACATAAAACATTTGTTAGTAGAACTGCTTTACAAATAAAGCAAATACAGTTATACTAACAATAAGTAATTGTATTTTATTAAAGCATTCTTTCGTGGATGCTTAGGTTCTAACACGAATAAAGGTTTAGGGATAAATGTATTCTCTAAACCTATTTTTAGTGCGCCCAGCATGGGCGATAACTTGGCGGTGAAAGTCCGCTGTGGGCTTGATAGTGGGAACCACTAGCTAAAGGCAAGGGTGTCCACTGAGAGGTGGAATCTGAAGGAAGCCTAAGGCAAAATCTTGGTCTGATGAACAAGAACCAGGTATAAGGCTGATATGGGTGGACGAGTTTGCTAAACAAAACAAAGTCCAACACTATCCGAACCCTATACAGTAAACCTGGCAGATGTATGAGAGGAAGGTTATCGTTCTTACCTGGGGAGGTCTGACAGATATGTTGTGGAAATGAATTTTGAAATAGCAACCCATGCAGTGATGTATGGCTGAACTGTCAGAAGTCAGCAGATGTCATAGTACTTAGATACTCATGAATATCTAGGGAAGGACTGAACGTTAGGAGGTTTTGGAAGTTTGAAGAACTCGAAGGAAATACAAAGACCGCAGACAACTTCATATGAAGGCTATTCCCAGGAGGTAAAGCTGGAAGCTAGAGGTAATGGGAAAGTGCAGAGTATTTCTACGGCGTTCGAAAACAGAAGAAACGGCGAAAATGCATATGCCAATAACCTTTTGGAGAAAATCTTGGCAAATAACAATATGAATGAAGCATACAAGAGAGTAGTAAGGAACAAAGGCAGACATGGAATTGATGGTATGAGAGTGGATGAACTTCTACCTTACCTAAAAGAAAATGGGCGACAACTTCAAAGGGATATATTGGAAGGGAAATACCAACCAAAACCAGTAAGGAGGGTAGAAATACCCAAACCTGAGGGAGGGGTAAGGTTATTAGGTATACCCACAACAATAGATAGAATGGTACAACAAGCTATTGCGCAACAGCTAACACCAATATTTGAACCTAAGTTTTCAGAAAGTAGTTATGGTTTCAGACCTAACAGGAATGCCCACCAGGCGATTAAGAAATCACAGGAGTATATTAATGCCGGTTACAAATGGGTAGTGGATATAGATCTTGAGAAATATTTTGATACAGTGAACCACGATAAACTCATGGCGCTAGTAGCAAAAGAAGTTAAAGACAAAAGAGTACTGAAACTAATAAGAGCATATTTGAACTCAGGTGTAATGATTAATGGTGTAGTTATGGAGACAGATATGGGATGTCCACAAGGTGGACCACTAAGTCCCCTACTTAGTAATATTATGTTAACTGAGCTGGATAGAGAACTTGAGAAGCGGAATCACAAATTTTGCCGTTATGCTGATGATAACCAATTATATGTAAAAAGTAAGAAAGCCGCAGAAAGGGTTATGAAGAGCATCACAGAATTCATAGAAAAGAAACTCAAGTTGAAAGTTAACAAGGAGAAAAGTGCAATAGACAGGCCATGGAAAAGAAAGTTTCTAGGGTTTTCATTCTATATAAAACGCAGTGAAATAGGAATCAGAGTTCACCCTAAATCGATAAAGAGAGTAAGAGAGAAAGTTAAGGTAATAACATCAAGAAGCAATGCATGGAGCATGCAATATCGATACTTGAAATTACGACAGCTAATAACAGGATGGGTTAGTTACTTTGGAATAGCTGATATGAAAGGTTTAGCGAAACAACTTGATGAATGGACAAGGCGTAGAATTCGAATGTGCTACTGGAAACAATGGAAGAATATCAAAACAAGGCACGACAACTTGGTCAAACTCGGCATTAATAATTCCAAAGCATGGGAATTTGCGAATACAAGAAAAGGCTATTGGAGAATATCTAACAGCCCGATATTAGCAATAACCTTTACAAATGAACTCTTACAGAAATTAGGGTACCTTAGTTTTACAAAAAGGTATGCACAAGTAGCTAAAACTTAACGAACCGCCGTATACCGAACGGTATGTACAGGTGGTGTGAGAGGTCGGAAAATAAATTAATTATTTTCCCCCTACTCGATTTTCTAAAAAAATACTATATAATATAATAGAATAGAAAAGGAGAAAATAATAATGTTGAGAGAAAAATTCAATGCTCTAGTAAACAAACTAATATCCATGAACGAAGACGAATTAGCATCAGATATAGAGGACATTATCGATTCTTGTGGGAAATACATTGATGCGGTAAACAGTATGGAAGCAGCTATAACATGTGCGAGATTCAGGCTAGAACCGGAAGCCTACCGTGAATACATCGTAAGACTAGACGTAAATAGACGGAGATTACATGATATGGTAATAGTTAATATCAAGCTATTAAACCGTTTGTGTAAAATGGCCGAAATTGAATCAATTTATACCGGAGATCTCGAAAGCCGAATAGAACTTGCGGAATTTGCAATGCAAACGGTGAATGAGATGTTTAATACAAGAAAGCTATAATGTTTCATTCACTATTTAAAAAGCTAATAGGGAGTGTTTTAGATGTCGTTACCTAAAAAAGAAGATAAGCAATATACTTATGCGGACTACTTGACTTGGCCAGAAGATAAAAGATGGGAGATTATTGATGGAGTACCCTATATGCAAGCAGCACCAACTTGGCAACATCAAGCTATATCAAGAGAATTATTAACTCAGTTTAATAATTATTTGAAAGATAAGCCTTGCCAAATATTTGCATCACCTTTTGACTTGCGATTATCTGATGTAGATGAAACAGATGAAGGAACTACTAACGTTTATCAACCGGATTTAGTAGTAGTTTGTGATGAAACTAAATTAAAAGGGACAGGATATCATGGTATTCCAACATTAATAATAGAAATAACATCACCATCAACGGTCCGGAACGATAAAATAAAAAAATTTAATAAATATGAGGAAGTAGGAGTTAGGGAATATTGGATTATAGAACCGGAATATAGAATTGTTACGGTATTTACTCTACAAGAAAACAAAAGGTATGGAAGATTAAAACATTACACGGAAGCAGATAAAGTAAATGTTTCTGTATTCCCGGATCTAGAAATAGATTTAAGTACGGTATTTCCTGCTACAGAATAACATTTAAATATCTAAAAAAATAGGTAAAAAGCCAACAATAAAGAAAAACATTCTTTACTGTTGGCTTTTTTGTTTGTGACAAAAAAAAGAAAGGAATGATCGCATGATAAATGGCTTGTTTAAGGTTGAGTATACAAACTATGATAAGGATATTTATGTTACAAACTATGCAGAATGCATAGTCTATGATAGTAGAACTAATCAGCTTGTACTTATGTACTACGGGGGATATACGGAAACCGTAAGAGCGATGGCTGATGCAATATGTTCTGGTGGCGGAATTAAAGTTCATACAGAAACTCATATAATGAACTTTAATTCTGTAGCTAAAGCCTATAAAAAAAATATAAAAAAAGATGATCCTTATACAAAGTGTCTATTACTACGCAAGGATGATGAAAATTATGTAAGAAATGATAATGAAGAAGAAAACATCCTGCGTAAATCATACTTGTTTATCAAGGATAAAAACAAAAAGCAGTTATTTAAGGAGATAAACAAGAGAACGTCAATACCAATGTTAGATGAATACGTTGATTATGTAATAGAAAAAATGCAAGAAGAAGAAATATTATATAAATTAGAGTGTTTATCGAACACAAACCTTTTAGATGCATATTGCATGATAAGAGATGATGACACAATACAAAGAATAGTAGAAACAGGTTTAAAGGAAGGACATTTAAAAATTTCAGACATAAAACCTAAAGAAAAAGGATTTTTAGGCATATCAGATATAACCACTTATTTAAGTAAATTCGGGCAGGAAATTGCCGAAAAAATCAAAAAAAGTTTTGTACCATTGTTTGATCCTACAAAAGAAAAAATCTCAAAAGAAGTAGAAGAAATAGACAATTATTTGTATCAAACAAGAGGTATCCGTTTATATTCTGCACAAAAAATAATTGCAGAATCTATGAAGAAAAAGCTCGAAAAGGATAAATGTGTTGTACTATGTGCTGAGTGTGGCAGCGGAAAAACAGTAATAGCAAGCACTGCACTGTATTCGCTTTATAAAAATAAAAAAGAAAAACATTTCGGTATAATATTAGGACCTGGCCATCTAGGAGAAAAATGGGTAAGGGAAATTGAATGGACTATTCCCAATTCAAAAGCTTTTATTGCTCAGACTATAACGGAATTAAACAAAGCATACGAATATTATACAGAAAATAGAAAAACAGTATATGTATTTATCTCAAAGGAACGTGCTAGAGACGGATACATGAAAAAACCAGCAGTAATATGGAGCAATGCAAAAAAATGCTTTATATGCCCTGATTGTTTCTCAAAACAAGAGATGGAATTAACTGAGGATGACGTAAAATATATGGTAGATGCGGATTGTTTTTATTACAGAAATGAGAACTCTGCAAACCGTAAGTGTAAAAATTGTAACAGCCTTTTATGGACTGCTGTAAATCCATCTGACAGGAGATATAATAAATGGGCAAAAGTATCACCATATGGCTGGGTATACAGACCTATGGCAAAACATTACTTTAAAGAAGTTGAGGACGAAAAAACATTAGAACAATTATCCGATATTATTGCAAAGACAGGGTACATACCAACAAAAAGTGCATACAGAAAATATGGATTATCGACTTACATGAAAAAGAAGATGGAGCATGTAGTAGATAGCTGTATATTGGATGAGTTGCACTTATATAAAGGTGATACAGGCCAAGGTATTGCAGCAGGGGAATTAGCCAAAATGTCTAAAAAAGTAATAGCCATGACTGCTACTTTAATAAATGGATACAGTAGTAGTATATTTTATATACTATTTCGATGCTTTCCTTCATTGATGGTAAAAGAGGACTATGAATACTACGATCAAAGAGCCTTTAACAAAGAATACGGTGTATTCCAAGAAGAATATAAGTTAAAAGAAGCAAGGTACAATGCAGGCAGCCGAGCAGTTAAAAGAAAACTAAGAGAAAAACTACTACCTGGTGTATCTCCACTAGTCTTTACGAGATACTTACTTGATAATGCAGTATTCCTATCTTTAGATGATATGACGGATTCAATGCCGGAATATGAGGAAATTCCTATAATTATGAAAATGGATGAGGAAGTAGCTAATGAATACGAAAGAATAGAAGGCGAGCTAAAAAGCATTCTTAAAAGCGAAAGAAATATATCGCATAAAATTTTAGGAAACTATTTAATAATGTTAACCTTATATCCGGACATGCCTTACGGTATGAAGCCTATATATAGTCCTGAAGACGGAAGTGAATTAGTTGTACCTAAAAACATAGGCAGCATTGATAATCTTTATGCAAAGGAATTAAAGGTATTAGAGATTGCAGAGGAAAAAATATCTAAAGGTGAAAAATTACTAGTTTATACAAATTGGGTCAATACCGATACCCAAAAAAAATTGCAAAAAATATTGACCGAAAAAGATTATCGAACAAAAATACTATCCTCGTCTATACAGGCAAGCAAAAGAGAAGAATGGCTGATGAAAAATGCAAATGAGATTGATGTTTTAGTAACTAATCCAAGCCTGGTAGAAACAGGATGTGCGTCCGTAAGGACACAGATTGCTGCTTAAAGCGGCAAGTGTCCGCGGGCTGATAGAAATTCTGCTTTAACAAAGCGGTAACGAAAAGTATCAAAGTTGAAATAACCACGTTATCACCAACCGATTTATCCGCAAGGGAAACTGCGCGGGGAGTGTAGCATATCGGTAAAGCGATAAGTCGGCAGAACTATCCACGCCGAGACTGAATTGCAAGGTGAAATGTCATTTATGAGGATAAAAGCTTGATTGCCTAAATGGTAGTCCGAGAGGTTCTACTCGAATCATTGGCGCACGATAGTTTAAGCGTCAAGCGGTATGGGAGTTCCATAGAGTCCTGGTGGAATTGTCCGTGATATTCTTACCGCCTCAACTGTGATAAACAGTAAAGGACAAACGCCATATCCGACAACTTGACAAGTTATTTCTATCAGTCTAAACGGAGATTACCTAAACTGGAACGCCAAATATAATTTTGGCTATGCGTAATGCCGAAAGGTGATAAATTTCAAGGGTTAGAAGCCCAAGAAAGATGACGCTGAAAATCCGGCATGGTAACGGAGCCTCCATAGTAGTTCGAGGGCGGGAAACCCGTCCACATGGCGAAGGGAGGTAGTTTGCCTCTTAATACAAAAATATTAGAAGGGTGTGTGAGACACCATGAGAAATCCAATTGATGTATTAAACAGTCTAAGGTCAAAATCGAAAAACCCTGATTATCATTACGAAAGGTTATATCGAAATCTGTATAATGCGGAATTTTATACGGAAGCGTATCAGAATATTTACGCTAAACCAGGCAACATGACCGCTGGTACAGACGGTAAAACTGTTGACGGCATGAGTATGGAAAGAATTGAGGCGTTAATCGCTTCTATGAAAGACCACAGCTATCAGCCGTACCCTGCACGCAGAACCTATATCAAGAAAAAGAACGGAAAGTTGCGCCCTTTGGGTATTCCATCTTTCAATGACAAGCTGGTGCAGGAAATTATTCGTATGATACTTGAAAGCATTTACGAACCGACATTCTCCAATCGTTCCCACGGGTTCCGTCCTGACAGAAGTTGTCATACGGCGCTCCAACAACTAAAAGCAAATTTCACAGCGGTAAAATGGTTCATTGAGGGAGATATAACCTCTTTCTTTGATAATATCAATCACGCTGTACTTGTTGGAATACTACGCAGGCGCATACATGACGAATATTTCATCAGCCTGATATGGAAATTTCTAAAAGCGGGCTATATTGAAGATTGGACGTTTTACAGAACCTATTCCGGTACACCGCAAGGCTCAATTATCAGTCCGATACTTTCCAATATCTACCTAAATGAGTTTGACAGATTTATGGAACGGTATATGGAAAGTTTCAAAGCGGAGAAAATTCGTGCCAAATATAAACCGTATTGGCAGTTGCACGAAAAAATCCGTTGGCTGAAAGATGGTAAAATACTGCCAGAAATGTGGGAAAATATGGGCAATGATAACAAAAAGGAGTATTTGAAAAACATTCGTTATATGACGAATGAAAAGATTAAAATGCCTACGAAAGACCCAATGGACAGCAATTACAGGAGATTACAGTATTTACGGTACGCTGACGATTGGATTTGTGGGGTGATTGGCAGTAAAGAGGACGCTGAAATGATAAAAGCGGATGTTAAGAAATATTTGTCCGAAGAACTCAAATTGGAACTGTCCGAAGAAAAGACGCTTATTACCAACGCGCATGACAAAGCCCGTTTTTTAGGCTTTGATATATGCACGTCACAAAGTCAACAAACGATTGAAGACAAAAATGGCAATCGCGCCAGATACCAAACCGGCAGAATAAAGCTATACGTCCCGAGGGAAAAGTGGCAGAAAAAACTTACAGATTACTCTGCTCTTAAAATCAAGTATCAAAATGGCAAGGAAATATTTGTGCCATGCGAAAGAACTTATTTAATCAACAGTGACGACCTTGAGATTTTAAACCAATACAATGCGGAAATTCGCGGAATTTACAACTATTACCGCATTGCGGATAATGCAAGCGTTTTGGGCGACTTCTACTATGTTATGAAATACAGTATGTTTAAGACCTTTGCCGCCAAATACAAAACGAGGATAAGCAAAATCCGTAAAAAGTATGGATATAAGCGTTTCGGCGTGAAATATCCAAGCAAAAGCGGAAAAGCGGTTGCGTATTTGTATGACGGCGGTTTTAGACATGACGGCAGTATAATCAAAATGCCGGACGTTGACGTTATCCCTTTGGTACACAGAAATCTCAATAGAACCAGCCTAATCAGTCGACTAAAAGCCCAGAAATGCGAATGGTGTGGTGCGGAAGATGTTCCTATCGAAATGCACCATGTCAGGAAGATTAAGGACTTGAAAGACAAAACAGGTTGGGAAATCGTTATGATAGGCAGGAAACGTAAAACAATGGCTTTATGCCCGACGTGTCATGATAAATTACACGCGGGAAAATTAGACTGATAGGTAGATGGGGAGCCGGATACGCTGAGAAGTGTAAGTCCGGTTCTGTGGGGGGCGCTCGTAAACCTACCATAGAAATATGGCAAGGCGACGGGTTCCTACCCGACTAGACTTGAATGAGTTTACCAACATAATCTTTTACAATGTAGCTTATAATTTAAACACCTTTAGGCAAAGTAGCCGACGATCCTGGCGGATAAATCAAACATCACCAAGAGTAGAAGTCTATATCTTTGCATATGAGGGAACAATGCAGCACAGGGCAATAAGATTAATGGGAACAAAACTTGCTGTTGCAACAACAATAGAAGGCAACGTGACTTCAGAAGGGTTGGCTGCACTAAATGATTGCGAGGATTTAACAACTGCACTGGCAAGAGAACTTGCATCAGGAATAAGTGCAAACGTAGAGGATGTATCTGCTATATACAAAAAGATGGCAATACTGAATACCAAAAAGCAGGTACAGACAAAAGATAAAAACATATCAGTAAAAGATATGCAATTAGGAATAATTGAAAAAGAACAAAACGATATAACTACAAATATAATAGATGATTTGGAAATTGAAAATGCAAAACTCAAATTATTATTTAAGACATCAAAACCCAAAAACGGGAAATCAAGAAAAAAGATCATGGAAGGTCAACTAGATTTATTTAGTTATTTTTTAAATAAAGTTGCCTAATAGCAAGACAAAAAAGAAAAAATACAATATAATAAGGGGGATATATTAGATGGCCAAAAGAATAAGTATATACAGTGTAAGGCTAATAAAGGAGAAAACGGGGTTGTATGAATTGGAGTATGTTGTTATACGAAATTCACAAATAGCAAATGATGTAATAAAAAAAGTATTGGATATCAATAACTCAACAGTAGAAAAGTTTGGTATCATAACGTTAACAGTTAAAAATAAAATAGCAGGTGTGCATATAATTAGTGTAGGAAATTTAAACAGTAGCATTGTACATCCTCGTGAGATTTTTCAGCAGGCAATATTAAACAATGCGAGTGCTATTATTTTATTTCATAACCACCCTAGCGGCGATCCAACGGAAAGCACAGAAGACATAGAAATAACGAAACGGCTTATTGAAGCCGGAGATATATTAGGGATAAAGGTAATTGACCACATTATAGTCGGCGAAGACAATAAGTATATAAGTTTTAAAGCAAAAGGGATATGTAATATATAGAAAACAGGCTAAAATAGCCTGTTTTTTTTATAAATATTTGTGCTAAAACAAAAATAGCCAGCACCGTAATTTATTGAAAAACGCATATCTCTATGGTATAATATGGACAAGGTGATCGGAATTAAGCAGGGTGTGGTTGCCACCTTTATTCCTTTAGAGGAAGGAGGTGGCGCGATATGAATACATATGAGGTTATCTCTCTAATGATAGCAAGTTCTATGTTAGTAATATCGTTTGTCTCCTTAATACTTGCTATAGTTAAGGCAATATTAGGACAAAAAAAATAATCACCCTGCGGCAACAGGCTGATTATTAATTTATTATAATCCCTTGTGGCAACCGTACTTTGCGGTACCGATCGCCTTCATCTATATTATAACACATTATTTAAAAAAGTAAACATCTTATACCTTTTTCATAAACGCTCGCTCTCGTCTTGTGCTATCCCAAATGAAGAGTCAGAATTTCTAAAACTAATATATCTCATTTCTTCAAAACCTTTTGTGCCTTTTCGATATTCAATGCCAAACTCGAATTGGACAAAAAATTATGTTGTTTATAATCGTTTTTATCAAATGCATAAATTTCTATTAAATAGACCGAATCGCATATATTTAACCTCTATAGGCTCTGTAAGCCTTGATATGACCGGGGTGTAAAAATCTTTCGCTCCAGAGTGAAAAAAACTTTCAGTCAAGAGTGTAAAAATCTTTTACCTAGTGATACTGATATTTATGATGGTAAAAAAAAGATTGATAAGATTGATATAATTGAAAAATCTGAAAATAGGCAAAAAAAAGAATTGCCAAAAAAAATAGGCGATTACAAAATCTCCAAAGACATTATAGCACAGAATATATCGTATGACAAACTAAAACTAACTTCATTTTGCTTGTATAAATAAGTATGTTTTGTTAGTATTTAATGGAATACAAAGAAAAGAGGAGAGATATTAAATGAAATTATATGGTAATAGCAGGAAAGTATACCTAGTACACAAAATGGGTGAAGAAAATTATAAGTTATGCAAAGTATTGAATGAGTATAGTAGTGTTGATGAAGCACATGACGATTTAACAAAGTTATTGACAGATCAAAAAACAGAAGGACAACTGTTAAGGGAGTTCGGCAAAAAGGAATAATTATGAAGTGTATAGAGATGCTTATTGCATGGTGCGAAAAATATAAATCCAGCTGCTAATCTTTTTTCTATTACATACTATAATAACTGTTGACATTTCCGAATGGGAGTAATACACTATGTAACATAATGTATTGTATACGTATTACATTATAAAATATCAAATGGAGGAGAAAAATGTGGAACCTGTGAAAGAATACAAGGTAAGAAGCTTCAGGGCTGATGATGAAACCTTTGAAAAGTTCAAGACTTTAGCAAATGAGGAATTTGGTAACCAGGGACAATGTCTAGCATCACTAATCTCCTTATATGAAACCGAAAAAAGTAAGGCCGTGCTGGTTGAAAGGAAAATAGAGATAGAAAGCTTTCAAACCTACCTTAATAAAATCACTGAAATGTTTTTAATGTCACTACAACTTAACGAAGATGCCGAAGAAAGGATACGGTCAGAATTTGAACACTTGCTGAGCAGCAAAGACCGTATTATTACAGATTTACAGAATAAAGAAACAGAACTTACTGCAGCAAATGAATTATATAAAGAAACTGCAAAAGAAGCAGAACAAGAAAACTACCGTTTATTGAACCAAATTTCAGAGTTGGAAAAGCAAATTTCAAAACAAAATAGAGAATATGAAGCTACACTAGCCGATAAGGATAACCTAAACAAAGCATTGACAGACAGCTGCAATGAAAAAGAAGGTAAAATCAAAGAGTTAAAAGAAAAATTGGATAACACATTGTCTGAAATATCTAAGTTAAATGAAATTAAAACTCATAATAATCAATTAATGACTGAGAATAAACAGCTAATGGCTGAAATCGAAAAACAAAAAGAGCATTCTATACTGGAAAAAGAAAAAGCTATCCTTGCAGCCGAAAAAACACATCAAAAAGAACTTAAAGAAACACAGTTGCAACATCAAAAGGATTATAAAGAGCTTATGGAACAAATAGACAAGCTGCAGGAACAGAGAAATAATACAATAAACGAAGTAACGGAGTTAAAATTGCAAAACAATGAGCTCCAGGGCAAGATTAAGGAATTTGAGAGAATAATTGCAGACCTTGAAGAGAAGTTAGGAAGGCAAAAGGTTGAGAAATAATCTAAGAGTATAAATATAAATGGGTATTATATTATTGCAAAGGAATTAAGAAACTTGAAAAGGGGCATATAGGATGAGTATTGATTTTATTAAAAAAGAGCCTCATGGCAGTCTGAATACTAATGTCAGCTTTAATGTTATCAATAGCAATAATATTTAGCAGTTTATGCAATAGATAAGACAGCAATTCATTAATAGGCTTACTGGTTCTATATCAGGTAAAACAGCATTAAAACTAACTATAAGAGATATAGAGAAAATGTTTGATGAAACACTGATAGAGAATACAAAATAAGCCAGAAAGGGCAAAACAATGCAGAAGATATTAATAAACTTAAAAGAGGATTTGTGATATAAATGCATAATGATGCTAATGATAAAAAATAATTCGTTTTCTAAC
>Ga0208041_1000892_pt1 | contig 23233 bp, 14 predicted proteins | sample AD_SCU002_MetaG_FD_184453 | JGI IMG/M metagenome (GOLD analysis project Ga0208041, IMG submission 184453) | Active sludge microbial communities of municipal wastewater-treating anaerobic digesters from China - AD_SCU002_MetaG (SPAdes) (version 2) | ecosystem: Engineered > Bioreactor > Anaerobic...
CAATCTGGCTACATCGATCTTTGTCGACGATCTTCATCGGTTTCTTCAACTCCTTCCCTGAAAGGGGCATGGAGATCGTCGGTGCGGCGGCTTATGGGGGTGATGTGTAAGTGGGCTTATGGAAATGAGCGCTGTGCTATTCGTTCTGTCCGGGTTGATTTGCTCTCTGTGCCCACTGAGAATCAGTGCCAAAGAGTTTTGTCTGACCGGATGGTCTCTCATTGTCAAACTCATTGATTTGATCAGATTCCGTGCTTCTTGAGATGTCAAACAACCGCTTATCCTTACGATCAGTGGAGTGCAATCCTTTCAGTGGCGCCGAGAAAGAATCTTGAGCAACCGCTGAGTCATTAGCTTCTTGTAATGGACAACCTGTCTGAAGAGAGTCATTCCTGAAGCAGTGTGCTAAAAAGTTCTCAAAACTACCCGGGATTTCAATCTGTATAGAATAAGCTTTGTTGCTGCAGATCAAGTTCTGATTTCCTTGAACCTTTGCATGATGTAAGTCTGCTTCAGGGTGCTGTAGACAACCAACAGGTCTTTTTTGGTTCAATGCATGGTTGACAGTGTGGATTGTTCCTCCCTTAACATCCGTTTCAATGACTACAATGCCACAACTTAATCCACTCTGAATACGATTTCGTTCGACAAAGTAATTTTTGAAGTACCGGTTTCCAGGAGGATATTCGCTGATAAGACATCCACCTTCCTCAAGGATCCTTTGAGCAAGATGCGTGTTTCTTTTGGGGTAAACTATGTCTAATCCATGAGCAAGAACTGCAACCGTCAGTCCCCCTGCATCCAGACACCCCTCATGGGCGGCAGTATCACAGCCCTCCGCCAAACCACTTACGACAACAATCCCTTTTGCAGCGCAGGCCGCTCCTAATGAGTGTGCTGCTTCTACACCGTATGAGGTTGGTTTACGGGTTCCGACAATGGCAATGGACCTGTCATGAGCAAGAGGTTTGTTGTTCCCTTTTACGTAAAGTATGAGAGGAGGATCGGGTATAGAGCGAAGTGAAGGTGGAAAATTGTTTGATTGCGAACACAGTATTATGATCCCCAGCTCTGAACAGCGTTCAACAATGTCTTTGCTCCTTTTATATCCCCACTCTAGCTGTTCTAGTGTTGGTTGACGAAATCGGGGGTTAATCCTTTTTATTGGAACACTTAGTGCTTCAAGCGCGTTTTTTAAATCTATGAGGTTATCTATGGGATTGTCTTTACATGCTATTTTCTGTAGTGCTGTTATTAACTCCTGCACTGTCTTTCTTCCCATATTCTGTGTTTGTAAGAGTGTGAGGAGCAGCATTTGATCAAGTATTGGAGACATAGAGACTATCCTTATCTTTATGCAACCGTATCTCACGGGTGACAATAATTGTTTTCGCTTCCGGTCTTGCAAATTCCTTTGCCGCCTACATGGACCTGAAAAATATGGAGTCAGAGGGACCCTAAATCAAAAATCCGTATATTTATCGGGTACAAATGACACCAAAATGTTTAGATGACTCATTTTCCAATTCGTCACTTATCAATACGCGTGCCATGGAGTGAAGGTGGATGGACTGGGAGGGTGTGCGACAATCCGTTAGGCAATACATCATGCCTTGTGCTTGATAAAATTCGCAAAAAGACACAGGAAAATTGCTTAAAGTATGCTGGAAATCAACTCTCTGAAATTCCTCAAGAGGCTTGGCCGCCCTGCGTTTCTGAAAGGGGGCACTTTATGGCGCCTTTTGAGCGTCGTAGAACAATCTCCCATCCATACAGGGAAAAGAGCGATCTTCACCAGAATTTGCTTCCCACGGATTTTTATGAACCACCCTACTCAGCGGCCGCGGTTCCATTCCGGTGGATGTTACGGCGCAGTGCCGATACATATGCCAGGGAATACAATCTCGATATCGATCTCTCCCAGGAGCCGAAAGGCGGATGGTTGGAGAAGACTGCCTGGTTGCAGGAGTATCATAACCAACGAGCTGCAACTGATGCATTTTTTGCCCCAATCCTCCCAGGAACTTCTTTATGCTTCCTCTATGCAAAACAAACGCCGCTTACTGATGATGATAAATGCGTTATCGTTGGCGTTGGTGAAATTGATGCAATTGGACCGCAGATCGAGTATTCTCATGCAGATCGCAGCGGAATGCGTTCACTCATCTGGGATAGAGCCGTTCAACATTCCATCCGAGCTGACAGTAATCGAGGCTTTCTCTTACCGTATCATGAAATTCTTTCGGCTGCAGAAAGTGATCCCACTCTTAATCCGGCGGACTTCATTGCATTTGTCCCTTCAGATGATCGTCGCCTTGAATTTGCCTATGCGTCGGAACATGTCTCAAACGACGGAGCTATCCAGGCACTCCTTGCCTGCAAATCAACTGTAGAAAAGATGCAGTGTGTTATTGAAGGCCACTGGCGGAAAATTCTCATTTGGATTGATAATGCTCTGGATCGCCTCTGGAAGCTTCGCGGTCCATACCCCGGCCTCGGGTCCGCCCTTACAGCATTTGGGATACCTCAAGGACACTACCTCACCTATGCCATGGCTGACCTACTGAACTCATCCGAGGATCCATGGCAGGCAGTATCAGAATTCATTCATGCTCCTGCTTCCCTTCCTGAAGAACTTCGCAGGCATATTAGTCCTCATATTCGTGAATACTGGGATCATATAATCACATATAAACCTGAAAGGTTTGCGCTTCTCCAGCTGCTCGCTAGATTTGATGTATCGTCTGAACAGGCACTTCGATACTTCAATCCAGAAAAGCGTGAGGAATGTGGGATCTTTTGCACTGACAGAGCGCTCCTCGAAAATCCATACCTCATATATGAATACGACCGAGGCTCCGAAGATCCAATTAGCATCTGGACCATTGACCGGGGTATGTTTCCGGCTGAAAATATCAGCAAAAGATATCCCCTTCCTGCTCCTTCTGCATTAAATGGAAGCACCGATCCTCGGCGTGTAAGAGCACTCCTCGTCTCAATACTCGAAGATGCGTCACAACGCGGTCATACTCTTCTACCGCAGAAAGAAGTTGTGCAGACAATCCGCAACCTCTCCATAGAACCACCGTGTACTATCAACAGAGATCTGTTGGATCTGCAATCAATGGAGACGATCCTTGAGGAGAGAATCCATCTCTGCAGATTGTGTTCTGGAGAATCAGCCTATCAGTTAGATACTTATCACTCATTCCGTACGCTCATCCGTACATTTGTCCAGAAACGAGTTAATGGCAAAAGGAATGTTGTTGATGCAAATTGGAGAGCGATACTGGATACTCGGTTGCGTAATGAAATGGCCGCAGATGAAGAGGAAGGACTTGCCCGCTGTGAAAAGACAGAAGCATTAAGGGAGCTTGCGGAATCGCGTTTTTCTGTGCTTATAGGGCCTGCAGGGACGGGAAAAACAACATTGCTCTCTGCGCTCTGTTCAGAACCTTCGATCCGGGAAAATGGATTATTGCTGCTCGCCCCGACCGGGAAGGCCCGGGTAAAACTGCAACAGACAACAGGCATTGATGTACAGACTATTGCGCAATTCTTGCTGAAGCGAGGCCGATATGATGTGAAAACCGGTAGGTATCATGTCTCTTCCCGAGTAAAAGAACCGGTAGGACGGACAGTCATTGTCGATGAGGCCTCCATGCTGACCGAAGATATGTTAGGCTCTCTAATCGATGCGGTGAAAGGTGTTGACCGGTTTATTCTCGTTGGCGATCATTGTCAATTACCACCGATAGGAGCAGGTCGACCGTTCCTTGATATTATCGCCAACCTGCAACGTGGCCTTCCTGAGAATGTCTTTCCCTATATTAGCAGGGGTTATGCCCAGCTTACCGTGCGACGCCGGCAGATCGGCCGAAACCGGGACGATCTCTTTTTTGCGGAATGGTTCAGTGGCAGACCGAGAAGTCCAGGTGATGATGAGGTACTTAGTAATCTCTTCCTGAATAGGAATGGGCGGCACATCCAGTTTGTACGCTGGGAAACAGAGGAGGATTTGCGGGAAGTGCTCATGCAAGTCCTGATACAAGAACTCAATCTGTCTGGTCCCAGTGATGTCGATGGCTTTGAGATATCACTTGGTGGAACAAAGTTCGGAAGGGCGGTATATTATCGGCTTGGTTGCGCTGAACAGGCAGAAAACTGGCAAATCCTGTCCCCCGTCAAGAGTATTGCCTACGGCGTTCGCGGCCTGAACAGTTTCATCCAGACTACATTTAAGGAACACAAGATTAGGTATGCCACAAAATATAATCAAGTACCAAAACCGATGGGGCCGGAGCGGATTGTTTATGGTGATAAGGTCATCAACGTACGGAATCATCGTCGCGATTATGTCTGGCCAAAAGAACGGGATGATAACGGTCTCACCACGAGACCGCTTTGTTTCATTGCGAACGGCGAAGTGGGTACAGTCACCGGGGAGTTTGTCCGTCGCGGGGAAGGTCGAAGGCCCTGGAGGCTTAACGTTGAGTTTGCGTCACAACCTGGTTTTAACTACTCATTCACGTCGAGTGACTTCAATGATGAGGGGACGTCATATCTTGAACTTGCATATGCTCTGACGGTTCACAAGGCACAGGGGAGTGAATTTAATACGACTTTTATTGTAATCCCCAATCCCTGCAGGCTTCTTTCCCGGGAGTTACTATACACAGCGTTAACACGACAGCGAGAAAAGGTCGTTGTCCTGCACCAGGGAGAGCCGCATGGACTCATGGCGTATACATCCTCACTCTACTCCGAGGCGGCCGCACGATATACTAACATATTCTCTGATCCGAACCCCGTTACCATCAATGATGATACCCATCTCGAGACCAGTTTGATACTCCAATCAAATACGGGGGAGTTGATGCGGTCGGCAAGTGAAGTTATGATTGCAAATGCACTCAGTGCCGCTGGCATTGAATATGAATATGAACGCCCATTCTATGGAAATGACAGGTCTATGCGGGTGCCGACATTTACTATCGAAGACGAGGACAGCGGGGAATGCTACTTGTGGGATCATGCTCCGGTCATGTTCAGTTCAGGGCAACGAGAACGATGGGGGCGGAAACTCGCGTGGTATGAGAAGCAGGGAATCGAGTCGATTGAGGATGGGGGACAGTTGCTCGTAACTGAGGGCAGTGTATCAGATGAAGATATTTCAGAATATATTGGGCAAATCCTGGGGATTTAGTAAAATCACTCCTCGAATTTACGTAAATGCATATCAACATCCTTATGATAATGATTTATTAACCCAAACCTCAAATACCAGATTCATGGCCTCTGCTACGGATTATGGAGAACTAGGGGATTCAAAATTTGAAATAGGTGATTATGATGGAGCTATATCCGATTACATGAGACATCTTAGAAAAAATCCTTACGAATCATACTATTGGAAAAAGTTAGGACATTGTTATTGTTATCTTTCTAGTTCCAATGAGAAAACGAAGGCGGTCAAAGCAATTGCGGCTTATGAACAAGCATATGTCATAGAACCGGATAATTGCGATTTCAGTTATTTCAAGGGCTTCCTCTTTTCCCATCACTTCGAAAAGTACGATGGTAACTCAGAAAAAATATACGATCTAGCTCTCTCTGCATTTAATGAAGCACTACGTATAAACCCGAATAACAAGAATGCATTCCAAGAAAAAGCAAGATTGCTCCTGAAGATGGATAAAATTTCCGAAGCAGTTGAGACCTATAAGGCCTATATCGGTTGTACTTATAGTGAGATCTCATCTGAAGATTATGTAGATGTAGAGGTGATCGCCGAACATATCGATAATATTAGTGACGATCTGGCACGATATTTTCCTCGCCCTAATTTTGCTTGGTATGATCCAGATTCGAAAAAAAGAATTTACCAAGATAAACTTCAAGATACCCTCAGAATGTTTGCAGCAGTGCTATCGAACTATTTCTTACCATGCGACCTAGAGATGTTATGCGATTATATCAAGGATTGCCGCACTAGACCCGGGAATTATTCTCAGAATTGTTCTCTCTTTCAATCGACACTATATGGAGAGATCCTTGGAAATATGCTACTGCAATCCCTCGAAGAGGACGGCAGTTGCCTTGAATATCTTACGCCAATTTCACAATACAATCGGGTCGTCGGAAAGAATGCAGTTATTATAGCCATGGGCATTGTAGGTTCGAAGTACCCCGAGTATGGTCTAGACTATAACTTTGCATATAAATTGCTTGCTGAATTAGAACAGCAATACTCCATGGAAAAAACGAGCGAATCTATGAAGGATAATATCATTCGTTCGATGGAGAAGATATTGCATGTACTTGAAGACGATTCCATTGAGGATGATTGGTACGAGAACTTAGACCAGCATAAGGACGAGTACTATTACTTAATTGGGCAACATAAAGGTGGTTTAGAATCAATTCAGTATTTCAAAAAGGCTATTTCAATAAACAACACTGTCCCGGATTACTGGACTAGTCTTGGCGAAAAATTGTTTGATTGCTATGAATATGCACGGGCGGTCTACTGCTTTTCCCGGGCACTTGATTGCTCCAGAGATTGTTCTGAATATCTGATAAGTTGGTTTGGAAAACTCGGTAACAAATATTGCGAACTTGAGATGTATGATCATGCTTACGATTGCTTCGAAAAGGTAAATGAGTATACGTCAGTATATCGTGAAAAAATGAATGAAATAAAATCTAAATTACGAGATGATATCCGAGTTCAAAACAAGTTCGAATATATGGAAGAGTTTATTGTCGACGTGGACAGATCGGTGTTCAGGCCCCGCCCCACTATCCGTGAAGGAGAGTACTACGCTCTCGGTTATTACTATCCTTCAAGATATTCTCAACATGAACAAAAACATACTCAATATATTTTAAAAATGAAACAAAGAGATCCTGGGAACTGTGTTGAGTTCTTTTTCAACCAGATAAAAGGCATTCTCAACCCGGATGTCACCATTGCAGTATGTGTCGTCCCCCCCTCCACTCGTGGTGAGAGAACATACATGCATCAATTGGCTCAACGTATTGCACATGAGTACCGGTTCATCGATGCAACGTCATGCCTCCAGAGGGTGAAAACCGCACAAAAATCCCATAGAGGAAATGACCGTTCTGAACAGAAACACTTAGAATCTATTGAGATTTGCGACGTTGAAAAGATTGCAGACAGACCCGTACTTCTTCTCGATGATGTTGTTACCACTGGCAGCTCACTTGCTGCCTGTAAACAAATACTCTTGAATAATGGCGCTAAAGATGTCGAGTGTCTTGCGCTTGGCAGAACATATAGGTGAAAATCGTATTCCCCACCATTTTTGGAAATGAGCATTTGGGAATTCGGTCGTGTATCTCTGCGTTGATCTACTCGTAGGCGGGGAACAGGTTCAAGAGGTCGTTATTCCTCAAGACCAAGGGGTAGATGCCGTGTGCATCCAAGATCAGCCCATTCGGTGGTCAGTGCGGTCCGGCAGGAGGAGACGTCTCCCGCCAACTACGCAGGGAAAGGGTGAGCGGAGAGGCGCTCACTGCACGCCCCGGCTGCTGCTTAACTCGGCTCTAGGCCGCTCTGAACTCCAGAGGTCTGCTCGCTCTTCCAGCGGATGCTCTCCATACTCAACTGGGCCTCGTTGGGGAGCGGTTGACTGCACTGTCCGCAGCCCTTGTCAGGTGGTTGCCCGGCACCCCCCGACTACTTCGTGACAAATGACCGGGATTTTGACCGGTAGGCTTCCTCACGCTGGCGCACCCCACCGCTGAAGAGCGTTCCTGACCGCCCGTACCATGGCACCCTCGCCGGGACGACCTGCCTCGCGGGAGATGGGGGCGTGGGGTATCTGTGCTGCCGGGTACATCTTTGGTATGAAATGCAATCGGCAGGCAACGCACAGGAACTCTATACGGGTCTGTCTTCTTGCTTCTGCTCAACTTCTGTTGAGGATCGTCTCCCCTCCAACCTCCCGGGGACGTACCTCTCCATGCCTTCCTCCGTATGCACCCTCTCAAGAATCCCGCTGAGCGCTTCAGCGAGTTTCTGTGCGGCGGTGTGCGACATGTAGACGCGTGTCCTGTTCACCAGCGCTCTGCCGTCCCGGCGGACGCCGGGCATTTCCAGGGACACGGCAACGCGTGATTTTGGTCTGTTGATGAAACCGGGGCTGGCCGTCCGGAAGAGCCGGGGGCGCTCGACGGGCTACGTTCTGGCAGAGAGAAGATGAGAATCGTCAGATAATCGTCAGGTCAAAACCTGCAATCGTCAGATGGATCGCCGCCGCCTTTCGGTGCCGGATCGTCAGATAATTGTCAGGTGCGTCACCGGTATCATCAGGACGTTGATGGCGGCCACGACCGCCACGAGGAGCACGATGATGAAGGCGAGAGGGCGCGGAGAGATTGCCGTCATTTAGAACAGGAACAGGGGCGGCATGACCGAGGGCGACGGCATCTCTCGCTTCCGGTCGAATCTTGGCCGGGTGAGCCTCCCGATATTCGACCGGACGCTTTAACGAAATGTTTTTCCGGCACTGTTGGGACGAATTACCGTAGCACGGCATTCATGTTGCCTTGCGGTGTAAGCCTTGTTGGATTGCAATACCTAGGTGATGAACCTGGTAAAACCGCTGGATGCAATGAGCCTTGAAGATCCGGGACGATCTTTCCCTGTCGTCCTGTCGGAGTATAACCCGGGCCGGCCGGCCCCATCCCCAATGCAAGCAGCCGGACGATCTCGCGGACGGAGTAGCCATCGCGGTAGTGCCTTCCCGGGAATTGGAGCCGCTTGAACAGGGTGCCTCCCGGCTATCGGCGGGTATAAGACGCTGGATGGAGTGCTCAAAACGATGCATCCCCTTGCCCGGATCCGGCAGAACCCTCGCCCTCCAATCGAGGGGAAAAATCCCCGGTCAAATCACCTCTTTCACTTCGCCCTTCCATCCCCCGGCACCGGAATAACGGTCCTTTCCCGGACCCCGGCATACGGTGTGTCGTTACAGGTGGCGACGACGACCTGGCAATGGTTCGTCGCCACCTCCTCAAGGATCTGGCAGAGGCGCCGCATCCGGATCGGGTCGGCGTTCACCAGCCGGTCATCGATGACGACGAGATTACGCTCGTCGTTGCTTAAAAGGGCGCCCATCGCAAGGCGCAGGAGGACGATAACCTGTTCGTGGGTGCCATAACTCAGGCAGTCCAACGGTAACGCTTCGTTATACTGCGGGTTTGACACCCCCACCGGGAAGATGTTCTCGTCCATCCTGACCGAATCGTACGACCCGTCGGTGAGTTGCATAAGCCAGCGGTTCACCTGTTCTGCTACCGGGCCGGCGAGCGCCGTGGTCTGCTCTTTCTTGAATACCTGCACCATATCGTGCAGGAGTTTTACGGCTTCGGCCTGCCGGGTGACCTGATCGAGGCTGCGCTTCACGACCATGAGCGACGCTTCCAGATCCCCGATCCTTGAGTAGAAGTCCTCAGAAACCGCTTCCTCGATCCGGGCTTTTCTATCTATGATCTTCTCCCGGACGGACTGCATCTGCCCTTCAAGGTCCCGGACAACGCCCAGGGCATCCTCATACTGCGCCTTCGGCTCTTCGACCCGGATCTTATACTCAGCACGGAGGGCTTCAAGATCCTCACGTGCCCGCTCATGTGTTGCGGTCTCGTTCGCGAGCGTCTCCTGCAGGTGCTCGTAGGTGCCGTAGGACTTCAACGCATCGGCATTCTGCTGCTCCAGCCCTCTCACCTGTGTCCGGAGTTCTATCAGGCGGTTGGACGCAACTTGCGCCTTCCGGAGCGCCTCGTCATGGGCAGCCCGGGCCTCAGCTTCTTTCTGCTGCTCATGCTCAATGGCTTTTGCAAGTTCCTTCTTCTTCGCCGTGCGGCCTTCGGACATTTCTCTGATGGCATCGGTTGAGAGGTGTTGCCATTCTGGAGGCGCCGCACCGATCCTGCTCTTCTCGCCTGCGATCTTCTGCTGGATCCGGGTAGCCTCGTCTTTGAGTTGCTCAAGCCCTTTTTCGGAAGTGAGGTCCTTGAGGGCCTTCTTGAGCTGTTTAATCTCACGCTCAAGGTCCTGGCGGCGCTGCTGGAGGTCATAGAGTTCCTGCTCTTCCGTCACGCCGAACCGTTCAAATAACGATGCAAATGAGGCCGTAAGGGATTGCGCGTTTGCCTGCAGGTCTTCGAGCGATGAACCGCCGCCCCGTACGCTGATCGTCCCAACGCCCCCGATCGTGAACGTCGTCGGGCCGAGAACAAGATACTCACCATCCTCGGTGAGATGTTCGGCCTCCGGGTCTGCGGTGATCGATGTGTTCTCTACCTGCAGGTCAAACCCGATACGGATGGCCGCCTGCTCAATCTGGCCGCGGAGGGTGGCAAGTTGCAGTTTCTGCTCCCGGTACGTTTCGAGATCCTTCTTCGTCGGCAGGGGCGTTGCAGAGAGTTCGTGCTCCCGGTGCCGAAGTTCCGTCTCGACGGCCTGAATACGCTCGATCTGGTCCTGAGCATCCTTCGCCTTCTCTTCGAACTGCCGGGTCCGCTCTATCGCCTGGAGGGTGGCAAGTTCCGTCTCCACCTGCCGCAGCACGGGCTCATGGGTCTTCTTCCAGGTTTCATGATGCTTCTCGGCCGCCCGCTGCTCCATGCGGACATCAGCCTGGAGGTCGTCTGCCTCACGCTGGTTTTCTTCGAGAGTCTTGTTGCTCTCGTCGATCTTTCTCCTCCGGTTGTCTATCGCGTCACGATCGCCTGCGACCTTCTTTTCGGCCGCATCGGCCTGCTGCACTATCTCTTCCCTCTGCCTCTTCTCCTCCTCGAGAGCGGCCCCCTCTTCGAGTTTGTGTTGAAGAGCAGCGACCTCGGTGCGAGCGGCTTTGAGCGCTTCAGCCTTCAGTCGCTGCTGTTCGGCAAGGTCTTCCAGTTCCTGTCGAAGATCTTCCACGCCCCGGGCGCGCCCATGGAGTGCCTGCAGTTCTCTTTCAAGTTCCGGGATCTTTTTCTGGAAGTGATCCGGCAGGCTTCCCGACTTTACCTTGCCTGTCGGCGTATAGGATATCTTATACCCTTCTTCAATCCGCTGAAGAATCCGGTCTTCTTCGGGGGATCTCGCGACCAGGGAGACGAACCCCGACAACCCCTCTTTCACGCCTTCCGCCCACGCCTTTTCCGGGAGAGGGGCGTCGCCCTGGAGGTACCAGAGCGCCTGGCAGAGTCCCCGGTGCTCTGGTTGTGACGCCCGGCCGGGTGTTTCGCCCCGTAAGATCTCCCGCACTGCACCGTCTGCCCTGTCTCCCTCGTGTTTGAGTTCCCAATGGTCATTCCGCCAGACGGAGAACTGAGCGGCGGGATCCTGCAGGAACCGCTTCCAGACCCTATATCGATCGCCGTTCACCTGGAAGGTGATCGCCGCTTCAGGGGCAAGCGAACTTTCCAGCGGCTGGATCTGCCGGATCTTCTCGGCTGCAGAGGTGTGCCGGTCGAAGAGGACCCGGGTGAATGCCTCAAAGATGGTTGATTTTCCGGCCTCGTTGCGGCCGACGAGGAGGTTGAACCCTTCATCGAACCGGAAGGTGTGCGGCTCGCGGTAACTGCGCCAGTTCCGGATCGTGATCTCTTCGACGATCATGTCGACCGCCCCCCGGCAAGGCGGTGCAGGAGCATCCGTGCAGCCCGGACAACCTCCGGGTCGCGGTCTGCGAACTGGTGCGCGGGTCCTCCTGGGATGCGGCTGTCAAGGATGGTGGCGAGGGTCTCGTCCACCTGGCTGAGGACCCCGTCCGGGATCTGGTTCTCGCCGATGACGGGTGGGCGAGCGGGGCCGGTCCACTCCAGGAAGAAGGCATTCTCCCTGATCTCCTCACGCAGCGTCTCCAGGCGTTCCAAGGCTTTGCCGTCGGTGCACCCGCCGAGGTCCGGGGAGACTTTGAGGAGGAGCGATGCCGGAGTGCCGAGGGACCGTATGGCGGCATCGAGCGCCTCGACATCGTCTGCCGTGCTGATCGCCGGGGTGAGTGCGGCCCAGGTCAGGGCGTTGACACGGCAGGCCTCAATCCGGGGTTCGGCGCCGGCTCCGTCGATCTCGACGACGAGCACGTTCCCGGAGCCCTGTTCGCTGAAATTGGTGGGTTCCATCGTGCCCGGGTATACTGCACGCCCGACGATCCGGTGGCCGTGCCAGTCGCCGAGCGCGAGGTAATCAAGCCCGCTCCGTTCTGGGCGATCGCCGGCTATTGGGAAGTTCACGGTGCCCGGCAGGATGTTGAGGGACCCATGCGCAACGCCGATGCGGATCCGGTCGTCGTCCTCGCGGTTCGGGATCCATGCTGTCGGGTCGAGGCCGCTCTGCTTCTGGGCGAGCGGGCACGCATAGAGGGCGACGCCGTCGTCGAAGCGGTACTCCTGCGGCTCGCGAAGCAGGGTGACGTGGGAGCCGATTCGTTCCCAGGCGTCCCGGTCCCAGACGCCTCCCGGCACCATGGGATCGTGGTTGCCCGGCAGGACGTAGACCGGGATCGGGTCGAGCCGGTTGAGGATGTCGACCGTCCGCTTTACGGCGGCATTGTCCACGTTGTGGTGCTCAAACGTGTCGCCGGCGAGAATCACGAAGTCGACGTCCTTCTCCCTGGCGAGTTCGACGACGCGGCCGGCCGCATCAAACCTCTTCTGCCGGACAGCGCTTGCTTTTTCACCGGCATGGGCCGCTTTCATCCCGATCTGCCAATCGGCTGTGTGCAGGAACCTGACCATCTAACCGCCTCTCGTTAGAGGTTGTTATACCTTTGGGGCGGCTTAAAGGCGCCGGTTTAGGTTTTTGGAGAGAAGGGAGGATTGGGAGTCTGGAGGGAGGCATCTTTCAAAGGGTTCCGTATGAAGAGATTACCTAACTCTACACAGCCGAAGCCTGGCGGGAAAAAATATCTAAGTTGGTTTTTGACAGAGGAGAGTCTGTTATTGGGGACTTAATAAATCGACTGATAATTCCAATGTCTTTGCAATGTTCTGAATAAGTATATCTGCATCTTTTGCTCCACCATAGTGCAAGCGAATTATCGAAGCTATCTCCTGAACAATCTTAATCTCTTGAGGTGACAAACCATTCCTAGACCCACCTGTGACAGTATTGTCAATGAGGGGTAGATCTATCTCGTTTTGTTTTCCCTCAGCAGGGGAACTATTCAAGGGAGAGTTACCCCCCTCATGTACCACTGGGACATCTGAAGTTGAATTGTGGGTAAGTTTTTTTGGTTCTGAACTGTCTTGGTGAGGGCTTTGGCCAACGGTCTGGTCTCTCAGGTTAATTATCTTATCCTCGTCAGATTTTTGGTAACTAAAACAGCCACCCCTAGGAGGATTCGCTTTGATGGTTATGTCAACCGGATTAGGTAGGGATTCTTCGTTTTCTCTCTTTTCCTCGGCCTTCGCCTCCCTTCTTGCAATAGATGTCTCATTTGAAATCCTCCTTATTTCTTGAGAAAGAGGCTCACCCAATTCGGACCTAATTCTTAAGTAGAATATATCTTGAACATCGGAATCTTCGAAGTCGTCTCGGCGACTGTTCGGGATCAGTTCAGGGTCGATAACATGTATTTCGCCAATGAAATAACCATTAAATCTGTCTTCCTTAAAGCACCTATTTAAAAGATCATCATCACCAATTAATATATTACCCACCCTAACTCTGATGCCGCTTGTTTTCTCGACTTTTAGTATCTGTCCTAAGCAGTTCTCTCTTTTCCCATACCACCCCTTTGCAATAATCTCCCCAGAGTCATCTTTAATGTCAAACCAAATTATATCAACGACTCTATCGCAGTTTCCTGAATGATTTTTATGTAGAATTAAACTAACAGTGTAGGGCTTCAATATCTCCTCATTGTTAACGAGAATCTTATATGTGCCATAATTATCTACTTCACGCATTAATCTCTCATGAATCTCATTGCCGTACGGGAATTTTAAATAGTCAAACGGTACAGGGGCAACAGTTGACAAATAATCCCTGACAGTAACAATGTCCAAAAGGCGGTCTTTAGTACATTGGACGTTGATCATTTCAACTTGGAAAAAGCTCTCTTCTTTTCGCGCTGTCTTCTGGATCTCAAAAGAAGAACATGCCTTCACGACATCTGCGAGATTTAACTCATTATACTCGTGATTATTTGGGTTGAGCATTTTTTTGATCTTTGCGCAATCCCATGTGTTTTCGATTTCCTCATTGCTTCCCGGCGATTTTGTTCGAAATATTAACGTCTCACAGTATGCGATGCCACCAAGTCGACCGATACCTCTAAACCCGCGTTGTTCAGGACCCTTTTTTTGAGACTCACCAATATTACTTAACTCACGCTTGGCTTCATCAACCGTGAGCCCAATACCGTTATCAGTTATTGTAATTGACCGCTTTGAAGGGGTCGGATCAATGGTGATCCAGATGGTGCCTGCATCTCGCCTCATCTCCCCGCTTGCGACCAAGCGATCTATTGAATCAACCGAATTCTGAACGTATTCGCGTAAAATGCAAAGTGGATCCTCATATAAACCCCTTGTTATACTTTCCAGTAAAAACCTACCAATTTTTGGATCGACAAGCATTGTTACCCTTCCCAGTCACTATTTATTCTTCTGCTGTTTATATGAAGGTAATGGAAACGCTATCTTCATAAGGGAGCGAAATAAGGGGTGTTGAATTATTAGATTGCCTTTATTTAACCTAGTCATCATGTTTGCATATGTTTTGGGAATGTATCGATAATCAGATGTGGCAATCTCTGAAGCATTTGTCCTACCATAAATATTTGTACCACAATTACCTTTGACTCGAGAATGAACTGCACTTCTAAACTGTTCCGCGGAGAATAGTATGATTCCGAGTGACCTCCCACGTTCAGTAATCTCCAACAGGTCTCCAAGAATAGGAGAATTTCTTATATTATCAGGAGCGTACTTGTTGAGCTCATCAACAAAAATAATCACGCGGGAGGGACAGTCTTGTGTACCTTCAGTTTTCATACGGTAAATGGTGCGAATAACATCCCCAAAAACCAAACACTTTTCCTGCTCGGCTAACTCAGCAATATCAACAACAATGGTGTCTCCAGGTTTAATTCCCTCAATACAGTCAGATAGAAATGTGTGGGCTTTTTCGGGGCTTTGAGACGGCGCATTCTGGAAAAGGCCACTAGAACTCCTCACTATAGTGCCCAGTAATCTTTTAAAGCGTCTCCAGGATTGGATGGGGGTCGTTTTGTCACTAATCTGACCCTTTTGACAATGGGCATCCACATGGGCGAGTAATTCATCCCAGTCATCCACAGCATTAAAAGCGGAACTGCTTGTAATCTCACTCAATATTGAGTCAATAGTAAAGTTTGGGTCTTCAACTGTGCTTAACAGTAGATCAATCTTTTCCGCATCATGATCGAACGTGTAGATGTAGTTTTTTGCAGATCCATTTTTTATTCGCTCTACAACTTCCTCTGGAGCACACCATGTGTTTGCATATCCCTTCGACGGAGCGCCTTCTTTAAAGGGGAAGTAATATTTTACATTTTCAAAAGGAAGAGGTTCAAGTCCACATTTCTGCCAATTCTTAACAACAGAATCAGATAGGTCTTGATTTGCTTGGTCTATATACAGTAAATCATCGCCCTTGACATTGAATATTATCGTTGCAAGACTGGATTTTTTCATCTTTTGAGCGATACCTTGGAGTAAAAACATTGCATACGATGTTTTTGTGGCTAATCCAGATATGCCTGAAATATTCAGATGTGCCCCCTCAGGTCCTACAAGGAATGCCGAATCGAGGAAAATTGGAACAGTTGTGTCATTCGACATCATCAGGTATCCTGCAGGAATCTTAGTATGACCTTTACTCTCATCGATATTATCAATACCTAGAGCGGAACGGATCTCAGTCTCTGATGCAAATCGAACTGATATGCCATCCCTTACGGGCATATAAACTTCTTTATCATTATATAGAACTTCAGCAATAGCATATACAGTGCCTAATCGAGGAGTAGTGGCCTCCAGGTCAACCGAACCAAAATCATGTGAAACATAGTTTGCTATATGATTCTCACTATCCGTTGTGTGATAGATCTCTCGGATTACACCGATAGTGATGCTATCGTTTGCATTTCCAACTGCCACCATATCAAATGGGGCAATAACAATGTCGTCCCTCAACCAAAAAGAAAATTCATCTGCAGACGTCGGACTTCTTTGAGTGGCTGATACCTTCCCGATCAATTCACTGTGCGCCATTATGCTCTCCACGTAATGCCAATTTGTGTCTCACCAAGTTATGATAAATATAATCGCTTGTAAAATTTTTCTTTTGTACCATCTCAGTTAAATAAATTGGATAGATGTGAGAAGGCCATCGGAAATCAAGGCCGTATGCTGAACAAGATGTCTCTAAAAGAACACATCGAGAAATGTTGTCAATTAAATCGGCACTAAGGCCAGATTCTCTTTCTTCCTCTGTTACTAGCACTTTTTCGAGCTTTACAATACCTGCAAGAGGATAATTTAAGGCATTTGAGGAACGAATTCGCAGGTACCAAAATGCGTACTCTTTGGCATCTCCCTCGATTTTTAATTTAAATGCTACAGTCCGATCTCCAACTTCTTTTAATTTTGTTAGCACGGAACCGACTTCTCGGTTCTTCAGTGTACGGATCTTCAAGTGATGGTTAAAATTCTTTGAGAGACCCACAGCATATCTAAGATGCGATATTTTCTCCTTATCGATCCTCTGGAACTGCAATGCTCCATCTACAATAATCATATTCCTTTGATCAATAATGCCCTTGTGGACCAACTGTTCAAGAAGAAGTATTTCCAGATTCTGCATCTCCATGTTTAAATGAGTTAAGGCATCGTTTTGGGGTTTTTCGTCATTTTTCATTTTAATTAACTTTGCTTCAATATTTAGGTGTTGAAAGGATGAATCTATCACGTTCTTAATATTATTAGCATCATCTGAATTCAAACCCCTTCCACCATGAGGTAATAATAGTAATCCCTTTTTCACGTACTGATTTAGAGAAATCTTACCGTTTTCGCGGTCTCTTTGCACTACTGCTGATGAAATTTGCCCTGCCATGATAGGAAGAAGAGACCCTGATGCAGAGGCAATATCACATAGATAATAAGCTCTTCTGCAACCGTCAAGAAATAGTGAGAAATAGGAATTCTCTCTTGAAAAAGGCGGAGAATTGGATCTAACATTTTTTACTGCTTCCACGCTGCGTGGTGGATATTCACCGCTGGTAGACCTTCTAATTCTCTCGCTATTAATGCCAATGTCCTGGGGAATATCATCTAAATGCTCATAAGATCGATACGATGCGGGTATAGGATTAAGATTATATTCGTTAAAAAGGTCAAAAAGAGTCTTATCTTGATCCTTTCTCGTTTCAGTCAATGAATGGGTTGCCATTTCTTCTGCAAACCATTATAATGGGTTACTAGTCTATGAATCTTTTCATTACTGATGTGAGGGTTCAATTTTGATATCTTTCCATTGCCATTCGAAGCGATGTATTCCAAGAGTGATGATTTTTGCTCGGGAGTTAACGATTTGAAGTGTTCTCGCCAGTCAAAGAGATCTTTCTGGTTATCACTGTTAAAATAATGATCTAAAAGGGTGCGAATGTTTTCGCTTTTTGTGGTATAATATCCATAAACCGCCTGAACCATCGAATTCGACCTTACAATTGCCAAGAATTCATCTTTCTCAGGCTGTGATAGTGACTGCCACTCACCTTTCCACTTTTGTGTATCGCTATTCTTCTCATGGTCTAAGCGATACAGGACGTAATCATCGGGCATGAGTATAAGCTCTTCAAATTCTTCTGAATCTCCACCAAATGCCTTCCAGAAGAACAGAGATCGATGGCTCACAATTCCCTTTGTTACATTAAGGATACATTGGAGTCCCCGAATTTGCTTTGCCGACCAGTTCTTTCCAACATAGCGCCTATCTTTCTGGGTGATTGGCGTATATCTCATGGGAAACGAATAAATTTCAGTGCCAAGTTCTTCATTTAAGTCGATTATGTGTTTGAGTCGACTATATAAATCGGCAGGAGTGTCCAGATAGTTGTATAAAAGGTAAGCAGAAAGCTTAGTCATTCCATGCTCTGCTAGTATTCGAACCGCTCTCTCAAAGGTCTTCCCTTCATGAGGATTATCATATGCGAGCCGTATTGGCCGAATACAGACCTCTGATAGTAACTCTGCATTATGATCATTTATTCTACGCGCATCCAGCCCTTGGTTGAAGTCAACTATCCTCATCTTCCCGTTTCGCTTCGCGCCTTTAATGAAACCGAATTTTTTTATATCTTCAATAATATCTTCAAACAGAGATGACGCAAGGACATTATTATCCATCAACACCAAATGTTGCTTTTCACCAAACTTTTCTTTAATCTCCTCAAGATACTGTCCGAGATTGCAATAATGCTTAAAATTAGGTTCTAACTGAGATACCGCACAAAATTTGCATTTGTTGGGACAACCCCGTGTCGCATAACCAAAGTAGGCATCTTTTAACGAGTAATTGTATGGGACCTCATCTAGGAGTTCATAGTCTGGCACCAAATTATCTACTATGATATCGTCATCTCCCAACAGCCCGGGTTTATCGAGCAACCCGACATGTGGATAAATTCCCGTCAACTCATAGATTTCTTTTGCGTTGAGTGTTGCGTATATGCCTCCAACAATCACCCTTCTAATATCGCCATTCATTAAATGTTTGTAGTGCAAAATAGATGCAACAGTTTTAGAATGATAGAATGAGAATAAACTGGTGATATAGACTCTATCAAATATAAACGGCTCACTTGTTTTGTACAGTCCCCTAGTAAATTCTACCTTGTCTCCTCGTTGCTTGTGGTAGGTTGATATTTTAAGTAACCCTAAGGGAGGGAATTTCGTTGGATAATCTGGCTCAACTAATAGTACTCTCATGGATAAATGCATCCTTGTTTGTTTAAACAGGCGATAAATTGCACTATGTTGTTTTAGACTCCTAATAATTAAATCGTTTCATTGATTCTCGATAAGGCGCTCATTTATAGAAAAGCCTTTAAGAGACACACCTTTTAGAGCACTTGTAGTGTGATCAAGTAACGACATCTAGACAAAACAGAACTGGCCCTGAACCTGACCAACCTGAATTTACAGAAAGGGGGTCGGGGACCATGGCATTCCAAAGCCGCTGGAAGGCAGTCTCTTCAACGCCTAAAGGCCTGACTACCTCATTGCCCCCTACAGGGTCGTCCTTGGCCAAGTGAGGTCAGATGCTGCGCTCCGACGGTCATCTGATATAGGAGTTACCCAGAATGCATCGTGGCTTAAATGTTTGTAAACTCCAAGCGACTAAAAAACGAGAATATAAACCAAATTTGGGTATAGTTTCGGGCGAAGTGCGTAATTCCTATGTAGTCTTCCTTCCGGGGTTTCTTCGGCAGTTCGGATTCCTGCTCACCGGTGAGATTTGAAGGATATACTCCGCCATCGCATGGAATCAACCCATCAAACCCTTCGGCGTTCCAGCGCTACTGCCAGTTACAACCCGCCTGTTCGGACATACCAACGGCATCTGTGACTTTGACAACGCTCACTCCCGTGTACCGCAGTCAGATAAACGGAGGGCGCGGCATCGCTTCGTGTAATCCTTCGTGGTGCTTGATCCATTTCTTCAAAGTGGAATTGGGAACATGTTTCACGATTGTGGTCAGTTCATGCCCCGTCATGGAGGCTCAGTGTCTTCGGGGTTCAAAAGGGTAGCACCAAGAACCATACTGTAAATCTGGCAGCAACTTCCATTACTCATCTAAAAGTCGATATAATAAAGGCTTTACATGAGATTAGCCACTCACATGAATCCAACATACGGAATAGGAAATTTATAATCATATCCTTCAGAAAGACTAGTATGAGCTTATTAGTTTTGGAATGCATGCGCAAACTTGACGAAGTCAGTGAAGGGATAGTTCTCGATGAGTTTGTAAAGATGATAGACCCTGATCTGGTGGAAGTCGTCAACCTTCAGTACAGTTCTCATTTGATTGAACTGCTCGAAGATGAGGAGAGAATGGAGAACTTCATGAACATCCACCTCTGTGGCAGGGGTGAGGTAGACGACGCTGATGATGCCTACTTCTTCATGCCGAACGGAAGAATTCACCCCTATGATTTCCCAGAAGACTGCTTTAAGGATAAAGTGGTGACCATATCAGCCAGCGCTTTGGGGAGAACTGCCTTCATTCATCCATTTATAGAACAGACCGGGGCAGAAATTGTTATCGCCCCTCAGAGGGATCTCTGCCCGGTTGATGCTGCTATATGGTATGTTAATTACTTCTACTTCCTTCTGCATCATGAGAGACTGGCATCCACGGCGTTTGAGAGAACCGAAGAGCATCTTGATAACTATGCCAGAGGCGGTTTCCAGTGCTGGTATAATGATCATTCTGATGAGTAAATTAGATAATATATTTTATCATTAAAATTATTTCTTTATGGTAACACTTCGAACACAACATTCGAAAATGCTTCAAGTTAATAACAAATTATTCATCCAAACAGAACAAAGGAATGAAACCCAGATATGCGATAGCCAGCAGAAAGTGGCCATTCTGCATCATAAAATAATCTAGAGGGTATCATGAGCTTCACTGAGTATAATTTATATCCAAATGTTCTGCGAAACCTCGGCAATCAATTCAAGTATAAGGACGGTTGGGAGATTATCCCTCAGTACAGAGGTAGAACAGGATATCGCCCCGACTTTGTTATTCAGCGGAAAAATCGCGGCAAGATTGAGCGCGTAGTTGTGGAAGTTAAAGCAGTTAAGAGAATCTCACAAAGAGATATCACCCAAGTTCATCGCTATGTAAGGGCACTATCAGGCAGAAATGTTAAGATCGTTGGAAGAATCCTGGCAGTGCCTGCTGGCACCCGAACAGACCTGGTACCCAGTAATTTCAGGAAGATGATTTTGAGATCATATCACATAGTCTAATGTCATCTATCATATTAAATCCACAACCGATTACCTTTTGCGATCTGAATAATATTCGCATCCCACTTTGCGGGCACCATAAATCTCCAAACAGTGACACGATGCACTAATCGAGCATCGGCGCCTCGTGCAGAGGTACCTGAGGACGGTCCCAAGAATATCCACATATAACTCCTCTTCGAGCAAAAACCAGTAATCCGGGTTCTAACCAGTTATCGAAGTGACATTATGAGGGGAGCATACCTTAAGGTAGAAGCAGAGGGATAGTAAAGCATCTTTCTCAAAATACGCGGCTATTGGGCATGTCATCAACAGGAGGTGGCGTACTACCTAAACATCACCCCCGGGGGTCAAAACCTGCCACTTCCAAGCACTTGAGCATAGACCTCGTATAAAAAAGTCTTTAGCAGCTTGTAGACGGGCACCGGCGGGTTATGTGTCGCCTGCCAGATCCATATCGGGGTCTTCGGCCTCTTGTGACGACACCAATGAGCCAGGCAGTTACACGCCCTAGAAAAACGAAGCAAATATCGCAGTCATATCTCTCTCCCCCTCTCCCGCATCCTCTCAAGCACCCTCCCCATCTGCTCCTCCATCTTCCGCCCGAGCTTCTCCCGCCAGCGCTCGTACTCGGCCAGCCTCTCAAACTCCTCCTCGAGGTCCACCGGCTCCGGCTCCGGCACGACATACCGTGACACATCAAGGTTGTAATCCCTGTCACGAGAGCCGGACTTTACCCGCTCGATCTCCCCGGTCAAAACGATCCGGTGGTGCAGGCCGGATCCCCCCGGCCCGGCAACCTCACCCTCCCGGCTGAACGCCGAGTACAGGTCGACGATCTTCCCGGCCAGCCCCCCGGCAAGCGCCTTCTTCCCCCTGTCCACGGGCAGGGCCGAGGCGTCGGCAAACAGGACGCGGCCCTTCGTCTCCGCAGGCTTCTCCTGGCGGGCCAGCAGCAGGTCGACGTCCACCCGGACCATGGGAAAGAGCCCGTTCGGGAGCCGGACGATGGCCTCGAGGGCATCCTGTTCGACGAGCCCCTTCCGGAAACGCATATAACGCTCCCCGGCGAGCACCTTCCCCGGCAGTAACAACACCAGAGAGCCGCCGGGAGGCAGGTACTCCTTCAGTTCACTCCACGAGAAAACCCCGCCCCCGGAGCGCACATCCCCCGGACTCTCGACCAGGTCGAGCAGCACGAGATCGGGCCGCCTCCCGCCTGCAACCCGGAGGTCCCGGCCCGGGTACACCGGCTCCAGGCCCTTGCTGATGCCGTCGTTCTCCTGGTTATTGGCCTTCAGGTTCAGCCGGGTGATGCAGTATTCCTCTTTATCCGGGGCCGCCCCATAAAGGCCGATATCCGGTCCCTTTGAGTTTCGGGCGACATGACGGGCGCACCTGACGAGCATGCTCCCGGTGCGGCATACCGGGTCGTAGACCGTCGTCCCGGCCGCGGGATCTGCAAGATCCACGATGAGGTCCGCGACCGACAACGGCGTGCTGTACCCCCGGTGGGCAGCCTCGGCAAGGCGGTCGGACACCCCCATGAGGATGTCGTCGCCCTTAAGTGATATCTCATCGAAGAGAGCCGTGAGCTTCCAGACCGCCTCGTCAGGGAGCTCTTTTTGCACGGCACACTCTCCCGGAAGAGCGAGCCCTTCGATAGCCTCACGGAGTATCCAGGCAGTATCGGGAGTTCTGGCGTTTTCACCGCGCCTCAACTCCATCCAGCGGTACTGGTCCGATTGCTGCACGGAGAGGAAGTATAACCCGTAAAGCGCCGCCTCCGTCTCCGGTATATCGTACGACTTGAGTGTCGTGAGCACCTTCCGGGTGTAGTTGCCGATGAGCCGCTCGGGATCCATCCTCATGGCCGGTCACCCCTTCCCGTGCAGAGCAGCGCGTCCATGATCTTCATTCGGGTCTCCCTTTCCCTGGAGAGGACGCGCTCGTACCCGTAGTAGGTACGAAAGAGCTCGAAGACCTCGTCCCACATACTTTTGGGAGGGAGGCAGACCTCGACCTCCGGTAGGACTCTGGGGCTTATGCGGACGATGTGGCTCGTGCCGCTGGCGCGGTTCTGCAACTCTTTCTGCCCGAACGGCGAATTCAGGTATGACGCGACGTATTCGGCGGAGTACTCCGAGAGAAGGGTCATGGCGACGATGTTCTCGC
>Ga0208041_1000894_pt1 | contig 23146 bp, 16 predicted proteins | sample AD_SCU002_MetaG_FD_184453 | JGI IMG/M metagenome (GOLD analysis project Ga0208041, IMG submission 184453) | Active sludge microbial communities of municipal wastewater-treating anaerobic digesters from China - AD_SCU002_MetaG (SPAdes) (version 2) | ecosystem: Engineered > Bioreactor > Anaerobic...
GTGGCGGAACGGCGCGAAGAACCGACCATGGGGTTTGACGAGTTCAAAAAGCGATACAGGGACTGATGTCCGGGTATGCAATTCACGTCAAAGCGAGCGCCGCGAGAGATATCGCGGCACTACCGCGCGATGTCGTTTCACGCATCCTCCAGAGCATAGAGGCTCTCTCTAAGACACCCCTGCCCTTTGGTGCGTGCAGATTAAGCGGGGCGGAGCATCTCTACCGGGTCCGCGTAGGGGACTATCGGATCGTATACGCTGTGCAACACACAGAACGGGAAATTATAATCTTCTACGTTCGTGTCGCAGTGCATACCGTGGATTGTGAGATGGAGGATCGAATCCCCGGTCGAGGACGAGAGTCGTCCTGACGGTATCGATCTCGGCGAGAGATCCGATGAGGGGGTAGCGACGTCCCTGGAAGAGCCCGGCAGAGCTCGGATCGTCATGGAGAGGGCGGTCAGTTCTTTGTTGACCGCATGGGCGTTTGGTAATGCTCGGTCAGCCGGTGCGCCTGCTGCCGGGGATGACATTTATCCAGATATCGTAAATGCTGTTACAGCACTGTTGTGCCCTCTTTGTAAAACGGTGATGGGAACGTTGGATATGCGCGGTATACATGGCTGTATACGTCGTCCGCTCTGACCTGCACGTCGTCTTCGGTGTAGTGATCTACGGGAAGGCCCGTTTTATCGCTCCACAGGAAATCGCGAATGGCAAGCCGAACAGCGTCGCGGGTGGCCTCTTTGTCGCGCCAGTGGTCGATGCGGAGCTTCTCCGCCTTAAGGGTCTTGAGCAGGCCGACGGCCACGCTCTTGATGCGCTGGATCTCAGCAGGCGATAGATCCGGCTTTTTTAAGAGGTCGAAGATGGCAAGCGACTCTTCATCAAGCCCTTCGCGCACAGCCCGACTCTCTTCCTCTCCCATCTGGTTCATGAACAGGATCAGGGCCTCGAAGGTCTTCTCGATGGTCAACCGGTCTTTCTCCCGGTTGTATCCGGCTACGATCTCTTCGTAGTGCCGTTGGAAATCCGTGCGCAGCGGGTTCTGCTGGAGGAGCCGCAGGAGCTGTTTGTCGATGGCCTGCCTGAGATCCTGGACGATTGTGCGTTTTGCCGGGCTCTGTTCGAACTCCTGCCGGAGCCGGTCGAAATCGATCTTGCTGATGTCGTAGGGTGCGGTCTCTTCGGTGATACCATCTGACCGGGTTTCGATCGCTTCATCGACCACCTTGTGCAGGCGGCGGATGATCCCGGTAATGTCCGCCCTATCACGGTCCTGCTGCAGGCTCCGGTAAATGATGGCGATTGCGTCGTGGTCGATCCGATGAGCGTTGATCCCCTCTACGTTGATGCAGGCCTTGAACTTCTTGAAGACCGTCCGGCACATGATCTCGAATCGTTTGCGTGTCTCGTCGTTCTCGTTGACCGCTTCCTTGGCGGCAAGGATGGCTGCGTTCCGCGCAAAGCCCGTCCATGAGATGATGTTCTCGAGCGGTGCGTCGCGCTCGGCGAGGAAGGTCCGGACGAGCGCGATCGCCTCAGCAAGGTCGGCCAGCAGTTCCACATCGGGCCTCGCAGGTTCAAGTTCCCTCCCGCTCCCGGTTCCTGCAAATGTCGCGAGAGCGCTACGCAAATTTTTGAGGATGCCGCAGTAGTCCACGATCAGGCCGTTGTTCTTACCTTCGTTCACGCGGTTGGCCCGGGCGATGGCCTGCATCAGGGTATGTGCCTTGAGCGGTTTGTCGAGATAGAGCGTAGAGAGACTCGGGACATCGAATCCCGTCAGCCACATCGCGCAGACGATCGCGATCCGGAACGGGTGCTCCTCCTCTTTGAAGGCGTCGTCGAGCGCCATCCTCTGCATGGTGCGAAACTGCGGCCGTTCCCGCATGGACTCAGGGATATCGATCCCTCCCTTGATCAGGCGGCGATGCGGGGTGATATCCAGGTCCCACCTGCGGAACTTATCCACCTCGCCCTGCTCCTCGCTTATCACAACGGCCATGCGGGTTTCGCGCATCCACTCGATCTGCCGGCGCAGGTAGACCTCCTCCTGTTCGCCGGTCGTTCGGGAGATCTCGTTCTCCAGGTCGACGATTCGCTTCTTCCAGTAGGTGCTGATGAGGGCGTGCATCCGCACGCAGGTCACCTTGTCTATGCAGACCAGCATCGCCTTGCCGGTCTCCCAGGCCGTCGAGTAGTGCCCGACGAAGTCGCGGGCCACCTGGTCGAGCCTTCTATCGGCGGTGATGATGTGGTAGTCTCGCTTGAGTTCCCGCTCAAGCTGCTGTTCCACATCGATCTCGCTGATCTCCAGGTCTCCGAGCACCGCGGCGATCCGTTCGTTCAGGTCGCCTACGGCCACGCCGAGCTTCTCGCCCCGGGCGTCGTAGTAGAGCGGGACCGTGGCTTTATCGTCGACCGCCCGCTGGAAGTCATACGTCGAGACGTAGTCCCCGAAGACCCGCCGCGTGGTCTCATCGTCCTTCATCAGCGGCGTGCCTGTGAACCCGATGTAGCTGGCATTCGGGAGAGCGTTACGCATGTTCAGCGCGAGAGTCCCGTACTGGGTCCGGTGCGCCTCGTCGGTGATGACGATGATGTCGTCCCGCGGGCTGTAGGGCTGCTCCGGCTCGACCTCCCGGTTGAACTTCTGGATGAGCGAGAAGACGTATGCCTTGTGCTCCGCGAGCAGGCGGCTGAGGTGGTCGCCGCTTGATGCCCGGCAGGGATCACGGTCGTTGTCCACGATGCCGCACCGGGCAAACGTCTTATAGATCTGCGTATCGAGGTCGTCGCGGTCGGTCAACACGAGGAACGTGTAGTTCCCGCCGAGTTTGCGGTGAATTTTGCGCGTGAAAAAGACCATCGAGTAACTCTTGCCCGCCCCCTGGGTGTGCCAGAAGACGCCCAGTTTACCCTCGCGGTTCTTGCGATCCTTCACGATTTCGATGGCGCGGTTGACGCCGAGGTACTGGTGGTTGCGGGCGAGGATCTTCTTCGGTTCGCCGAGGGGGTCGTCGAAGAGGATGAAGTTCTCGAAGATGTCCATGAAGTTCTTCTTTGCACAGACCCCCTTGAGGAGCGTCTCCATATCCACCACGCCGGGTTCGTCCTCGATAAGCCGTTTCCACTCGTGGAAATGCTCGAAACGGCTGGTCAGCGAACCGATCTTCGCGTCCACGCCGTTTGCGAGGACGATGAAGGCGTTGTGGTGGAAGAGGTGCGGCACGGTGTCCTTGTAGTCCTTGAAGTTCTGCTCGTAGGCCGCCCGGATATCCCGGTGGACGTTCTTCAGTTCCATAAAAAGCAGCGGGAGGCCATTGACGAACCCCACGATGTCGGCCCTCCGGCGGTAGAGGTCGCCCCTGACCCAGAACTCCCGCACGCAGAGGAAGTGGTTCTTCTCCGGCTCGGCGAAGTCGAAGACCCGGAGGCGCCGGCGCACCCGCTCGCCCTTATTGTTTCTAAACGTGACCTGGACGCCGTCGCGGAGGAGATCGTACTTCTCGCGGTTCGTTGCGACCATCGACTGTGTGCCCGATGTCGCGACGATCTGCCGGACGGCGTCGTCGTAGGCCTCGCGGGGGAGGCCGGGGTTCAGTTCGACCAGTTTCTCCCGGAGGTAGCGGGTCAGGACGACCTCGCGATCGGATGAGCGGCCAAGCAGGCTCGCCGGCCCGAAGTCTTCGTTGTTGTAGGCGTACACCGAGTCCCACCCGAGGCGCTGCTCAAGGTATTCGGCCGTGGTCTGCTGGACGAGGGTGTCCTCGGTGTAAGCGCCAGTGGTCATCTATCGAACCTCTGCTTGATGTAATCCTGAGTCTGGCTTGCCTTCAGCTCGGTTGTGGAGGGGCCGGTACGCACATAGAAGCGTTCGTGCTCGCCATCCTTCACGAAAACGGCGACCGGTGATCTCTGACAACGCACAACCATCACGCGTTCTCCGTCATAATCTTCGAAGTGCATGTGCATGGCTGTCAGAGCCTGCGGGCTGATTCGTGCCTTGACGATGTTGACGAGGTGCAGACTCATCTTGTCTTCGCTTGGGAACCCATCGGCTCCAAGGCCCAGCGGTGTACCATCGTCAAGCACACCGATAACCAGCGTGCCTCCACTGGTATTCAGGAAACCCGCCAGCGTCTTCAGCACCGCCATCTCCATCCGTGTATCCGCTGCACCGGTATGCAGGTTGGTGCGCAGGGTTGCCTTGAACTCCACCGACTCAGATTCGCCGTAGTCGATTGTAAGGGATAGATCAAACGCCTCTGCCTCAGGTTTCAACTCGTTTCCAACGACCAGCCTCTGATATCCCTCACGAATGATCTGTGCCATCAATTCCCGCCGTTGTTCGAGGAACGTATGGTAATCCAGTTGTTCCCAGTTCTCCGGCAGGGCATGGTAATGATACATATTTGCCAGTTCGGGGCGGGTGAAGCGTATCTTCAACTGCGGGAGGTAGTCCGCCGGGCCCCGATCCGCTATTTTGTTGTTATCTCCCCATTCAACGTAGGCGTAGTTGGCAATCTGGTTGATCTCACGTGTATCTGTGATGCTCAGGGTAGCCAGGTGAGCTTTGGGATAAAGGTGATGCTGCTCGACCGTCGAGCGGACGGCATGAATAGCCGGGTCCAGGAGATCTCCTACCCGGGCACTGGAGAACAATGCCGGGGCGTCAAGCAGAACCAGGGCGGCGTAGTAGGCAAACAGTGACGGGCTGCGGGGAGAGGACGTCGCCAGGTCGTTTGGCAGCGTCACGTCCCAGAAGTCGTTGGTCAGGGAGATGTCGCAGATGCTCTGAAGGCGACTGACGAACATCTCAGGGGTGTCAACATCACGCAGGCGGGCAAGATCGGATTCCAGCGCCGATTCCGGAGATCCCGTGTACCGCCCGGTCACCGCTGACATAAAGAACCACTGCGCGATTGTCTTGCGAAGGGTAAACCCGTCAACTCCAATCTCCGTGCGACCGATCAGGTACAGGATGTATGAGAACAGCAGGTTGTTCTGAGAACTGATCATCTTACCACTGCGGAAACCTGCAAGCCGGATGCAGTTCAGAAAGTCGTGCCAGTACTGGATGTTGAGCACACGCGATTGGGCGTCTTTAAGGCTCTCAAATTGCTCAATCCGGCGCTCATCGCTGAACTGTTCAGTCTCCAGATCCTTGCCTCGCAGGATGGAGTATACGTATTGCAGGCGAGCACGTTTGAACGCCAGACCGACAGAGACGCGCAGCAACTGGGCCGGCCCCGGTTCGATGAAGTAGTTGAACGGCGAAGCCCTGCCTTTGGTAGGTTGACGGGCATCGCGGCAGAAACGCTCCAGTTCAGCCCGCCCCTCATCCCAGAAGACAGACATCAGCGTCAGGATGAAGTCCGCCTGGTTGAGTGAGGTGCCTTTACTGTTGATGCGGACAAAGACATCGGAAACATCTTCTTCGGATATGTCTGCCGCCAGTTCCAGGGCAGTGAAAGGAAAGGTCGTCAGTGACTGCAGTTTTGAGATGGATTTCCGGATGCGCTTAGTTTCATCTTCTGCCACATCACGCGAGATTCGCAACCCTTCGAGGTAGTCGTCGACCACCTCGAAGATATCGGTGTCATCGCTCCAGATCTGAGAGATGTCCGGGATAAATGCTTTGTCTCGTCGGATAGCAGCATCGGCAACCTCGAATCGTTCTTCCAATGGATTGAAGGCGATGTAGATCCGCTCAGTAGTATAGTTTGCTCTAACAATAGATACCCCTTTGACCACTGCATAGAGCGATGTGAGCCGCTGTTGTCCGTCAACAACCACCAGTTGCGGTGATTTTTGCTTGGTGTCCGTCCCTATGGTACGGTTTCCAGCGAGGTCATTGCGCCATAGCAGCAGGTAACCTACCGGGTAGCCGCGGTACATGGAATCGAAGAGGTCGCGTACCTTCGCATTCTTCCATACGAACGGCCGCTGGATATCCGGGAGGCCTATTATACCCATTTCAATGTACTTGACCAACGAATTGAGGTCGTAATCAACTTTGGTAAAAACAGTGTCACTCATACAATAATCTCTCCGTTCATCAGGCGGGGGAGGAGGAGGTCGCGGGCCTGTGCAAGTTTCTGATTGGTGAGGCTGAGGCTTTTGAGTTGTTCGATTATCGCCTGGATAGATCTGTCGAAGTTATCAAGAAGGCCAGATGGGGGAAGCGGTGTGAGGTATGCCTGCATCTGTTTCCAGTCAGCACGAGGCATCTTCGAGCCCTCTCTCATCGTCTGTGCGGTAACTGCGACGAAAGGGTCGCTAGATACGGTCATCAGCACGAAGTTGCGGAGATCGTGCTCACAAGGGCGTATTACAATCGTGTCGGATGAAGCGATACCGTCTACAAACGCGATGCCGACTTTGTGGAAGTAGGGGCGAATTTTTCCAAATAAGATATCGCCTTCGTGAAATCGATGTTTGCTGCTCGTTATCTGCTCCGCTGTGCCCCATTCGCCAAGAGAAATTGAACGGCGGGGCATATGTTCCAGGCCAATATATGGAGTATCCGGCTCAAGTGCCTCCGGTTTCACCGTTTCACGGATCTCTTTGCACAGGTCGCCAAGTGTCCTTCTCTCCCACCCCTCCGGCACGCCGTCCTTGATCGCAACGTGCTCGTGGCCGGGGAAGCGGAGGTGGACGAACCATTCCCGGTAGAGCAACCGCGCCGCTTCTTCGAGCAGCTGAATCCGCCGCCGGTTGTTCTCGATCAGGTCGTCGTAACTCTTTAGAATGAACACAATAGATTTTTGCGTTGCTCTGTCAGGTACGCATATTGGAATTCTATTGATAACGCCTTGATTTAATGACGCCATTGTTGCTTTGTTGGAACATTGGCTGAGCATCCACTGTTTATGGTTGTCTAGTCTCAAAACAAAGGAAAGAAATATCGGGTCTATGGAACCAGATAATACTCGGAGGCGTATACAGTCAGAACCCTGTACCCAGCCTGCTTGCTCATCAGAGACCAACAGATGTCGATCAACTGCACCTTTTCGTCCGAATACTATATCGTTCTGTTCCAGAACATGCTTTTTCAATCGTTTTACAACTGAATCTGGTATATACTCCAGTTTGTCCGGTCGCAAGTTGCCGTATCCGATATTGCGGACATTTATTACGGGAGTCCCTTCAGAGGTATAATCTGACGCTCCAAGTTGAGTGCCAAATGGTCCTGTTTGAATGTGAATTTGCCCTGAAGCAACAAACTCTCCAATATGAGTTTGCTTACAACTCATACTCTTACCCCGTCACAGTTCTCCCTGCTTCTTGTCGCCAACCGCACCGCCTTATCGAACCAATCACGCGCTATTCCCTTTTCCCAACAGTTTGGGTCTTTCATCTTGCTGAGCAGGACGATATCACCACGCCACGGAATTCGTGCAATGCACCGTTGCACAAACTCCCGGCAGGGTCGCGCCGCAGAACGAGCAGGCGTATCCATCCGACTGCAAACCTCCTTCATTCCCCATCCTCCAGCAACCTCGCGATCTCCTTCGTGCCCGGGAGTTCCCCTTTGAGTTCCCGGGGCAGTTCCCTGACCGTCCGGTATGTGGCGACGCCGATGGGTAGTATGGAGGGCTGCAGGGCGTACTCGGCGATGGTGCGGTTCTTCTCCCTGGATTTCTCCAACCAGCGGTTGGAGTTTTTCGCTGTCGTGATACTTCTGGTAAAACTGCCGCATATACCAGAGATTCTGGACGGAAAAGCCTTTGATGCCGGGAAACTCCTGCTGAAGATCATCTGAGAGCTGCTTGACTACCGATTTGCCCCACCCTTCGTACTCCTGTCTCCGGGCAATCATCCTCCCAATATCCCGGTACAAACCGATCAGCTCCTTGTTGACCGCCCTGAGCGCCTGGTACTGGCCGGCGCGGATGCGCTCTTTGACTTCGAGGGGCAGCGAGCCGTAATCCTCCGGCAGACTCGTCATATCCCCAGTTCCTCGAAGTTCTTCTTGATCGTCGCCGCCAGTCGCACCGCCTCGGTGTTGAGGTCATCGAGTTCGGTATGGATCTCGCGGAGGGACTCTTCGAAGTCGAAGTCCTCGTCCTCCTCCTCGGGGGCAACACCCACGTAGCGGCCGGGCGTCAGCGACCAGTCGTTCTTCTCAAGCTCCGCCCTGTCCACCAGCCTGACCAATCCTGCGACATCACAGAGCCTCGCATCAGGGAACCGCTCGGTCAGCCAGTGCGCCTGCCGCCAGAAATAGCGCACCTGCTTGAGTTGTTCGACAGCCACCTGCCGCGCTTCGTCGGCGGTCTTCCGGGCGCGGGTGATATCGCGCCCCATCCATGCGTCGCTCTCCCGGGCGTCACACTCCTGCTCGCAGGTCTCGATGAGGCGGCATGCGAGTTTGTAGAGGAGGTCGCTCTGCCTGATGAGATCGCGGCTGGACTCAGCCAGCGGGGCGAGGCGGTCGACCGCCTTCTTGAGCTCGCCGTTGGTGGCCTTCTGGTCCTTCCACGCGGCCCGCTGCACGGAGACCGCCTCCCGGAACCCCTCGACATCCCTCCTGAACGCAGGCGTTGCGCCGTCGATCTCAGCGGCGTGAGGAGCAGGCAGCGTCGCGAGGAACGGCTGCACCAGCTCGCGCAGCGCCCTCAGGGCCGCGATGAAGGACGGGAGCGCCTCGATCTCTTCGCCATCACCGTCTCGGGCGGTAAAACACCCCTCCCCTTCGTCCAGCATGCGCCGGCAATACCCGGCAACGAGGTCGAGGTACTTCTCCGTCTCGCCACGGTAGAGCCAGATGATGGCGAGTATGTTCTGTTCCTGCTCGGGCGAAAAGTCGTAGATCTTCCGGGTGACCTTGCGGTAGACGTTCCGGGCGTCGATCATCAGCACCGTATCACGATGCTCTTCAGGCTTGCCGCGATCGAGGAACCAGAGCTCGCACGGCACGGAGCGGGTATAGAAGAAATTGGAGCGGATGGCGATCATCAGGTCCACATCGCCCGTCTCGATGAGTCTCCGTCGGACACCGACCTCAGCGTGCCCGGCGCTGGAGGCCTGGGACGACATGACGAAGCCTGCCCGCCCGTGTTCGTTCAGGTAACTGTAGAAGTAGCTGATCCAGACGTAGTTGCCGTTGGAGACTCTGCCCTTCTGGTTAACCCCCGGCAGGCCGAACGGAAGGCGCGGGTCTCTCTTGACCTTATCCGCATCGATCTCATCGACGTTGAACGGAGGATTGGCCATCACGAAGTCGGCCTTGCCGAGCAGCTCATGGGGGTCCTCGTAGTAGGTGATGGCCTTCTGGATGTCGCCCTCGAGGCCGTGAACGGCCAGGTTCATCTTCGCCAGGCGGATGGTGGTGGCATTCTTCTCAAGGCCATAGAAGGTGAGTTTGTCGATCGGGTTCTCGTTCTTACGCTCGACGAAGCGGGCGCTCTGGACGAACATGCCGCCCGAGCCGCAGGCCGGATCCAGAACAGTTCCCCCTTCGGGTTCGAGAATGTTGGCGATGAGCGAGACCAGCGATACCGGCGTGAAGAACTCCCCGGCGTCGTGGGCTTTCTGGTCGGCGAACTGGGTGAGGAAGTACTCGTAGATGCGGCCGAACACATCCCCCGAGACATGCCTGAGTTCATCCGGGTTGAGCGTGCGGAGGAGCTGGCCGAGCACGCTGTTGTCCAGCTCCTGGTAATCGCTCTTGGGGAGGACTCCCCGGAGGCTGGTGTAGTCACCCTCGATAGACTCCATCGCCTCAATGATGGCTCTCGCGCGGTCGTTGCTGTCGGTGAGAGAGACAAGATGGTCGAACTGCGCTTTCGGCTGCAGGAAGATGGCGCTCTTCTGTGAGAAGTCTTCCTTTGTCAGCGCCCGGGTCTTCCCACCTCGCGTGGGGAGATCGGCCTCAATGGTCTCTTTCACCGCAAGAAACCGGCTATAAGCATGTCGCAGAAATATCAGGCCCATGACGGGCAGAAAGTACTCGTTGCTTGCATAGTTCGAGTTCGCTCGCAACGTGTCCGCTGCGTTCCAGAGCCGTCTCTCGATCGCTTCGATATGTTCAAGTTGAGCCATTTTTAGACCTTTTAGTTGTATGGAGCCGACAATGGCCGATCTACAGATGACGTATTGTTCTGTCGCATCGGCCCTTCGAATCCATAGGTAGTGACCCGTTACTCACGTTATTCCGGATCAATGAGTAACATCGGCCATGACGTCGGTTACTTTACCAAAAAGTCCATGCGTCATGCTATAAATATTCCCATTAGTTAGTATAGCCCGGGTTCCCGATTGATAAGCACGGGTTCATCCGGGTGCTGTAAAAGTTGCGTAACTATTCAGGGCACTCGATGAACCGCCATCGGCATGAAGGGTGTTCCCTCGAGCATCCTCCTCAATTCGGGTAATACTGGGCGATCATGCTTCTTGACCGTCGATATGAATCCCCTGACCCTGTAGAAATTCATCGCTCCCTCTTCACTCCGGAACGTCCCGGAGATCTTCTGTTTCAGTTTCATCATGCGGAGGTCTCTATTATAGAAAGATCTTTTGGTTGGGCTGAATAGTTACGATTCTTCTTGATCCGTTCACGAGTTTCCCTCTTCTTATCCTCGCCCATCCGGTGATTACCATTCACTTCCTCATGAAATCTCAAACCCAGCAGAGGTATTCGTGCATCTCACGGAGTATCCGGGCATGTTACCCGATACCCGCACCGGGTACAAAACTTCACTCCTTCGTTTAAGGGGTTACCACACTCGGCGCAGAATCTCTGTCCCTCGCCGTTTCCTCCCCCGACAGCCGACCGGTTCACGACACTATCATAAACCTGAATGCCCCCACTCGAAGATGGCTTTGAAAGACCGAACTGCCTCTCCGGCCGGTTGCCGATACCAGCTCTGTTCATGATGCTGTCGATTACCTGCACACCGTTCCCGAGGTTCACCGACCCGCCTGAGATGTTGTAGACGATCTGCTCCGCCCTGGCGCTTCCCTGAGTGATGTAGGTGAAGAACCACCGCAGGCCGTTCTTCTGCACGAGGTCTATCACGACCTCCCGCAGTCTCTTATCGTACTTCTCCCATTCGTGCTTCAGGTAGTGGACGAGGAATGGATTCGCGGCGTGCGGGCGGTTGCAGATATCGCTGATGAGGCTGTCGATGTACTGGTAGTGCACCTGCAGGAACTCCGAACCGCCCCCGTCAGGGGCGCTCAGCCTGACGATGAGCTCGCTCTTCGACGGAAGAACCTGGTACCGCTCGATGATCTCGTAGAGCGTGAGTTCATCATCGGAGTAGATCCCTTCAGCATCCGCATACGTCTCGCTCCTTCGACGGAAACTCACGGCGAGGGTCAGTAACGCCGCCTCGAACTTGGAGCAGAACACCTGGTGAAACGTGCTGTCAAAGGAACCGCATTCCCGGTTCTCGTAACGGGAGTAGTTTTCCCGGATCTCGCCCCAGAGTCTCACCCTCTCATCGTAGGGTCGCCTGGCGATAGCGGATCCGCTCTTCAGGACGGTCTCGGCCGGGGCAACGAGGTTTTTTGCGCAGGTAAAATCTTGATCTCCGGACATACAGCATCAGGGTTGAGGTTTTTTGGTGATGGCTAAAGGTGAAGGGGGATCTGTCGGATGCGCGTGGCACTCCCCCTGCTCACCGGAGTTCCTTGCCGCACTCCTTGCAGGACCGATCGGCGACACTGTTCGCCGTTTTGCATCCCGGGCATACCTGGCTCTCCTCCTGCCGGGCAGGGTTGATGATCACCGGCTGGCCGAGCCCTCCGCCGCCGGTAACGACCGTCGAGCCCTGTGCCTGATGAGCGGCGCTTCGTGCGGTTGCCGTCTGCCCCATGGCATCGAGCGCCTTATTCATGACGTCCGCCAGGCGATCTGCGTTATCTCCGGCCATTGCCTGGAGCGCTTCCATGTACTTCTGCTGGTCATGCAGGCGTGCCTCAAATAACTCCTGCATCCTGTCGAACCCGAGCATCTCTTTCATTGCTTCTGCAACGACGGGGCTCTTCTCCGCAGAAAGCGCCATGATCTGCTCTTTGGTGAGGGTCACAGCACGCTTCATCTTTTCGAGTTCCAGGATCTTCTCAGCAGCGCCGGGGTCTGATACTGATATGAGCACTTCAGGCGATGCGATTGACCTTTGCTCGATTTTTTTCCCCTCTATCTCGGTTTGCTTATCGAGGTCCTTGTGGGCTATCTCCTGTTCCCCACGCGCTTTTCGGAGTTTTACATCATCCATCTGCCCTTTGAGATCGATGAGCCCCTCGATCTCAGCCCGGTCTTGTTGTTGCTCAATTTTTTCCCACTTATTCCTATATTCGCGCCGGGCATCGTCGGTACCGATATCGTGCCTTACCTGCTCGGCATCCATCGCACGCCTGTGCCGCTGCGCTTTCACATCCATGCCGAGGCGACTGTCCTGTTCTGCTTCGGCGGCCTCGTGACGATGGGTCTGCTCAAACCGCTCCCTGATTACCCGTCGGATGAATGCCTTGTCGTCGTGCCGGTTCCGGAGATCGATCTTCAGGTCCTCGATCTCGTTCTCGCGGACGATACCGGCCTGAGCCAGTTCGTGACAGTATTCGCTGATCTTCTCGTCGGTACTCAACCGGTCGAGCTTGTCGTCGGAGAGAAGGTGCCGCAGCTTTTGTTCGATATCGATATCAAGTCCGGTCTTCGTGATTTTCTTCGTTCCTTCACTCTGTATTTCGAGAATATCGTGCCACTCCGCCTCGTCGGACTGCGTGAACCTGAGTTGCTCCAGGGAAAAGCCGTAACTTGCAAGGGTGGGGGTGACGTTTGCCCTGACGGCACTCTCGATGTCTTCTTTTACGGCGAGGTTCCCGTAGAGATCGTCCATTCGGTACCCGCGCAGTGTGGACTGAACGACACCCAGAAGATCGTACCTGAGATCATCCTGGAGATCCGTAAGGAGAATCCGGCTCTTCCCTTTGAGAAGATTCGTGACGAACGATCTCGAATCGTGGTTCCTGATCGTCAATCTTCCGGTAACTCCGACGGGGATGGAGTCGGCGGTACGCAGTTCCGAGCGGCCAAAGGTGAAGTCGATGGCAACAACGCCATCATCGACGAGCACGACCGTCGCGCGTTCGTCAAGGTTCAGGGGCAGTTTTGTTTCAAGAATATTCCCAAGGGTGTAGTGGCCTGCCGGGAGGTCGCCCGCATATGCTCCTCCCTGAAAAAGGAGCGCGCGCGTTCCCTCGGCAACGGTTACGGTCTTCTTCAGGATGCCCCGGAGATCTTCGACCTCAAATTTGCTCGCAAAATCTTCAGGAGTGCGTCTCCACTCGCGCCTCCGCGAAAAATCCTCTTCGTTGGCTCCCGTCAGTTTTCCAAAGAGAGATGGTCCGATTTTTCCACCGCAACCGGGGCAGAATTTTGCACCCATGGGTGTTGAGGCGCCGCACCTGCCGCAGGTATGCGCACCGACCTTCGTTCCGCACTGCGGGCAAAATTTTGCGTTGGCCTCAAGATGGGTTCCACACTTCGGACAGGCACTATCCTCATTGGTCATTCTTCATCCCTTCCCTGCTTACCGGGAAATTTATCATACTGCGTTATAGTCGTTCTGGTTCTCTCCTTTTCTGATAGGGTCTCGCCCAGAAGACGGTTTACGATTACGGCACCGGACACGATTCCTTCTCGGAACTCTTCCATAACCTCTTGTATCATGGTTTCATCGGCGGAGCAGCCTTTGCCAGTTGCAATATGCTCTGAGAGGACAGCATGGATATCTTCGATATGACGCCTATCGCCTTCCTCATGTACAGATTGCCGCGCCAACCATCCTTCGAGTTCCTCAGGCGAGATTCTGTTGAGTTTCTGCCCGGCGCCCAGCAGGTTGGATATCCTTTCTCCGTCCCTCACAGATATGATACTCGAAACCAGACGGAGATCGCGTTCAAGTTTAACACAAACTGCGTTCTTCATGTGATATCGTTCTATGAGGGTTCGGATCCGCATTGCCCGACGCACATCGCGCGACTCATTGTATATCGCCGAGTCATCGACGAGCAGATCCCGTATCTGCCCTTTGATGTCCAGAGATTCGGATTCAAGGGTATCGATCCGGCACTTCAGCAGCGCCTCGGCCTTGCGCAGATCGCCGATGCTGAGCGTGGCGAACGGATCTTTCGGGCGCCTCCGGGATACGATCTTCATGGTAGTGACCACCCATCTCAATCTAAGAGGTTACCCCTCGGATTCGTTGATCGCCTTCTCGATGTCTTTCTCAATCGAGAAGAGATCTTTTGCTTCGTCAAGCCCCAGCGAACCGGTCTCGACACTGGTCCAGACCTCGAACATCTGCTTTTCAGCCTCGTCGAGGTCCTGGTCGGAGTCCGAAAGGTCAAGGGCGAACACCTGGTTTAAGTCGTCGACGACGGACTCGAAACCTTTTCCGGAGAGATTCACACGGATGAGGGCACTCTCAACGGCTTCCGGAGAGATTGCCTGGATCTTCTCCCAGATGTGCGTCTTCTGGAGATCCCGCTGATACCTTTTGATGATGACCAGGTTCGAGATGAACATGTACTGCTTATGCAGGGAAAGGAAATTTCGGACTTTGAGCTTTGCCGTCATGTCTAACTGCTTGAGTTCCTGGGCAAGCATCTTCTTCTTGATCAGGTCGCCACCGACGCCTTCTGAAAATTTCAGTTTTTTTTCGCGTTCAATCCTGTCGATCTCCTTCCGGAGGCGGTTGATCCTGCTTTTTAGCTTGATCTCTTCCTCCTGCAGTTCGGTGATCGTCAGCATCTCTATCCGGTTCCGATGAAACAGGCTTGCGATCTTCATCACACTTCACCGATTGACTATTACTCTCTCTACATGATAAAGTTTCCTCCAATACGGAGGATAATTATAAACTCCAAAATCAATATCTCCTTTGTGGAGGGATTAAATAGTAGCACCCGCATATGGTTATCAAATGGAATACCTCCTCGTTGTCGACTACCACTCAGATGCTGAGCGTAAGCGGATCGACGCCACGATTGACAGGTGGAAGTCGAAAAAGGACGTACGCAAGGAGCGGGGAGTCACCATTCTGGTGAGGGGCGAGGTTATTGAAGACTTCCTGCAGGACCTCTATTCGCGGTTGGAACGAGGAAGTGAGGATGTTAGAATCTATTCTGCAGAAGAATCCGTGCCGGATGTTCGTGAAACGACAAAAACTCTGTATTACGAAACGTCTCTCGATAAAGATGCATTAAAACAGTTTTTAAGGTATGTTCTGAATAAACTCAATTCAAGTTATGAGGGAGTCCGGAACGGGGTCGAATCATACACCGCCTACACCCGGAAGGGACAGGCGACCGTCGGGCTTCTCTGGTCTGAGGAAGCGGGGGCAACGCGTCTCAACGTAATGATCAGCGGGTTTGGTGATGTGGTCTCGCTTGTGGCCAGCCGGATAGATGAGGAGCTTCAGGTCTTTCTCGGGAGTGGAAAATGAATCGGACAGGCAACCATGCAAAGTATATGGCTAATCTGAGCAAGGGACAGGAGTTTTACAAAATTCAGCGTTTTGAGGATGCGCTCAAGTACTTTACTACAGCCCTGGAACTTGAACCCCACTCACACTGGGCGTGGAATGAAAAGGGAAATGCGCTCAGGAGACTCGGGAGGCAGAAAGAAGCGATTGACTGCTACGAGCAGGCAATTCAATTCGACAAAGCACGATCGTATCCGTTTCCGTACATCGGCATTGCCGATATCTATCGTGAGCAGGAGCAGTACTCAGAGGCGATTGCCTACTATGACAGGGCAATACGGATCAAGAGGCATCCATGGGCATTGAACGGGAAAGGAATCTGCCTCCACGCTCTGAACCAAACTGATGAAGCACTCAAACTGGCTGAAGAGTCGATACGCATCCGTCCTGGATTTCTCTTTCCCTACATTCTCAAAGGCGACATCCTCTATGAGAGGGGTGCGTGCCGCGACGCCTTGAGATCGTATCAAACTGCGTTCGACCTTATCCACGGCTCTTCGACAAAGCTTCGGGAAGAGGTGAAGGGTAAAATCTTTCGATGCATTGAGATAATCGATCGAGAACCTCCCAGAGAGCCTGACGACGATGACAGCTCGGATGTTAAACGGCTGCTTGTGCGGCTCCGCTCGGAAGATAACCAGGATCGGATTCATGCATCGTACCAACTCGACACCCTGGCCAAAGGCGGAGAAGCCGGAGAGATCATTCGAGAAAGACCGTTTGACGTGCTCGGCAGAGCACTCGATGATTCCGTCCCCGATGTTCGAAGAAACATCCTCTGGGTTCTCGGAAACCTTGCTTACCGGGGTTATTCGTATGAAGTTGCCGAATCCGGACTCCTCACAAAAATGGCTGCACATCTTGATGACCCAGCAGACCCGGTGCGTAGCGCTGCGGCCTGGTCTCTGGCGGTGGTTGCCGAAGCAGGCCAGGGCATCGCGGTCGCAGATTCCGGTGCGATTCTGCGCTGTATTCATCTCCTCTACAGTAAAAATCATGAAGTGCAGGCATGCGCCGCCCTTGCCCTTGACAAGATTGCGTTTTATGCAAGTCCCGAACCGCTGGTGCGAAACGGCGGTGATATTGCACTTGCCCGCCTCCTGAACGTACAAAATGACGAAGTTCGGTTTCGCGTATTATGGGCGCTCTGGTCAATCGCGTGCAGGGGCTATGTGGATTCCTTATGCAATGCCGATCCCCTCATCACGGATCTGAAGAGATGCGCACAGGAGAAGGACCTGGAAATCCGAAAAGCGGCGGTATCGATCATCGGAGAACTTTCGACCGTACGTGACAGGTCGTTTCTGCAGCAGAAAGATCTTGAAAAAGTCCTCCTCGGATGTATTGGCTCGAAGAGCAACCGGGTCAGGGGTGCTGCTATCTGGGCAGCAGGGCTATGGGCAGACGCAGGATACGCCCCCATGCTGATCCAGGCCGGTTTGAAAGAAGCGATCAGATGGCATCGGGATGACCGTGCCAGGGTTCACGTCTTCAATCATAGCGAACACCGGTGGGTGGAACGTTCTATTGGTGGAATCGCAGATGACGTCCTGAAGAAAATAACGGTTTCATCGCATCCGATACCATCTAAACCGGACACTCCAGAGATAATCGCAGTTCCGGCCGATCAGGGATCGCCAGGACCGGACTACCGGACGGCATATTTCGTTGCACAAAACCTGGTAGAACACCTACGCCGAGGCGATCTTCTGGAAGCCCGTAAATCTGCACTTCACCTGGAAGAGTTCGTTCGCGGAGGTATCCTTGAGAATCTGAAACAGACAAGAGAACATCTGCGTTTCTATAGCGATGAGGGTATTGACGAGATTGAATCTCTTGCCGATGATGTCGAACTGTTGAAAGAGGATATCCTCCGTGAGGCAATGAGGTGAGAACGATGCACGTGGATGTTAGTGGATTTTTACTTGGCGAGCTGCGAAAAACTATTGTTGACTACAAAGCAGCGGTAGCTGAAGCAGACAACACGGCTGCTAACGAAAAAGCACGGGCGTGTGCATCACTCTGCCGGAAGATTGCCACCTCTTCGCCCATGGTGCGGCAAAGATATACCGCCGAGGCAGAGAGGTGGGAGAACATTGCATCCCGTTCAGCACCGGTTTCGGCGAGAAGACAGCGTAGCGCATCAGATAAACCCGGACAGACGAAGCCTCCCGCCGAAGAGTCGGCAAGCGATCTCGATATGTCGTCGCTGATCGTGCGTTCATCGGTTCGATGGAAGGATATCGGCGGGCTTGATGAGGTCAAGCGCCTCGTGAAGGAGACCGTTGTCATCGCAGCCTTGCAAAAGCCGGAGTCGATCCGTCCGTGGAAAGGGATTCTCCTCTTCGGCCCTCCGGGAACGGGGAAAACAATGATCGCCGCTGCTGCCGCGGGGAGTCTGGACGCAACATTTTTCGACGTGAAAACCGACAGGCTGCTCTCGAAATATTTCGGCGAATCTTCGAAGATGATCTCGGCCCTCTATACATCGGCGCGCGACCACGCTCCCTCGATCGTCTTTATCGATGAGTTCGACGCCCTCGGCGCATCGCGCAGCGATACGATGGGCGAAGCGACCCGAAGAGTGCTCTCCTCCCTCCTCATCGAGCTTGACGGTCTGCAGGGCAAAAAAAACGACCGCCTGCTCCTCACGATGGCGGCAACGAATGCGCCCTGGGACCTTGACCCGGCAGTACTGTCACGGTTCCCGCGCCGGATCTATGTACCGCTCCCGGATGCGGATGCCTGCAGGGCGATCATCGAGATCCATACGAAAGGACTTGACGTGTCCGGCATCGACCTCTCCGGGCTCGGACGGCAGTGTGTTGACTGTCTCTACTCCGGGCGGGATATCCAGAATGTCTGCCAGCAGGCAATCTGGACGATGATCAACGGTGTCAATCCTGAGATGCACAGGCTCGCGGATCTGCCGTTTGATGAGATCAACAAGCGGGCGCTGAAGACCCGGCCTCTTCGCGAAGATGACTTTGTGACTGCATTCGGTAAGATACGGTCCCCGCTGAAGGCAGGGGATCTTGCGCGGTATGTGGAATGGAGTGTGAAACATGGTGAGGGATAGCTCAGACGATGTGTTACCTGTATCCGGTGGGAGCAGTGTGTTGTTTGAGGTCGTCTGATCGCCCGTCCGATTCATGGTGCTGCCAACCGGGAATTTTTTCTGGGTGATGACTCTCTCTTCCGGTTTGCAGGCCCGATGTGATGGATATCAGCGAGGGGGGTCGCCGGCAGAAGGTATTTGACGATGGAGAAGGAATGATCAAACAAGGGGAAAGGGTTCAGACAGATTACAGAAGATTGGAGGCACTACCGTGGTGCCAGGCGTGACATCCATGAAGGTGATTGTTATTATAGCAACCGTTCTTCTCTTTCTCTTGATAGTACCGTCAGCGAGTGCCGGGTGGTCGGGACGATACGATCACAGCAGCGTTGCGATGTCGGACGGCAGTATCATCCTGATGGGCGGTCGTGATAAGTCAGGCAGATTAAATGACGTCTGGCAGTCGACCGATAATGGGGTGACCTGGACACAACAGACTGCGAGTGCCGAGTGGTCGGGGCGAGAGGGTCACGCCAGTGTTGCGATGCCAGACGGCAGTATCATCCTGATGGGCGGTCGTGATAAGTCAGGCAGATTAAATGACGTCTGGCAGTCGACCGATAATGGGGTGACCTGGACACAACAGACTGCGAGTGCCGAGTGGTCGGGGCGAGAGCGTCACGCCAGTGTTGCGATGCCGGACGGCAGTATCATCCTGATGGGCGGTTGTGATAACTCAGGCGGGTCTTATACCGCCTCAGGCAGATTAAATGACATCTGGCGGTCGACTGATAAGGGGGTAACCTGGTCACAACAAACCGCAAATGCCAGGTGGTCGGGACGATTCGATCACAGCAGCGTTGCGATGTCGGACGGCAGCATCATTCTGATGGGAGGTTATGGCGACAAGTCAGGAAACTCAGTTGGTGTTTTAAATGATGTCTGGTGGTCGCCTGATAGCGGGGTAACCTGGTCACAACAGACCGTGAATGCCGGGTGGTCGAAGGTTCGCGCCAGTGTTGCGATGCCGGATGGCAGCATCATCCTGATGGGCGATCACTTGAACGACGTCTGGCGGTCGACCGGTAAGGGGGTGACCTGGACACAACAGACCGCGAGTGCCGAGTGGTCGAGGCGAGACGGTCACGCCAGTGTTGCGATGCCGGACGGCAGTATCATCCTGATGGGAGGTTATGATCTCGGCTATAACGGCTATATGAATGATGTCTGGCGGTCGACCGATAACGGGGTGACTTGGACGGAACAGAAGGTTGTTCCCATAGCCACCGTTCAAGCGTTATCGAGGTCGACCGATAATGGCGTGACTTGGACTGAACAGAAGGTTGTTCCCATAACCACTGTTCAAGCGTTATCAAAATCAACCGATAACGGCGTAACCTGGACAGAAGAAAACCAGGATCCCGGTCTTTTTCTTCCGATCTTCCTTATTCTGGTTGTCGGATTGCTCATCGGCGCATATTACACGATGAATAGACGTAGCAGAGTAGACAGAACCAGCCCGGAGCATGAACCGGAAGAAGACCCAAATACTATGCTCTTTATCTCCCCCGATTTTGAGATCAACCCAGAACATGTAAAGAGACGCCAGGAAGAAGCCAGCACGCATCTGAAGGTTGCAAAAGATCTAACCTCAGCAGGTAATTATGGACAGGCAATCGGATTTATAGATAAAGCCCTTGCGATTAATCCGGAAAATACAGAGTATCAACAGCTCCGCGCTCAACTGGTGAAACAAGAAGAAGCGCGCATCAAGCGTGAAAGGACACTCAGGGAGAAGCAGGAGAAGAAACGTCAGGAGGCAGAATCACTTATATCAAAGGCGAAAGGCCTTGCCTCGCGCGGCCGCTACCTCGATGCAATAAAAGCAGTTGATCAGGCTCTTGCCATCCTGCCGGACACCAGAGAATACCGGGACCTCCGGGCTCAACTGGTAAAGAACGATCCGATACCCGACCTCTCCATAACCCCCCAAACAGCCTCCCTGAGAGCTGGGAGATGGGAGGTGCTTGCTGCGACCCTCACAAACTCCGGTAACGGCGATGCTCTTGGAATTGGAATCACGCTTTTGGGCGACTTTGATACGCGGCGCATCGGCACGTACTCTGTGAACGCAGGTGCGTCCGAGGCGATCGAGATCACGCTCAGGCCAAGGCATGATGGTCATGTTCCCCTTCATATCACTCTCGCCTATAAAGACTCCCAGGGCCGGAAATATGTAACGGCCAGGGAGTTCTGGATCGATGTAGGTGATCCGGCCGCCGAGTTCAATCCGCAACCCCTCACACCCGGACTGTTCCCGCTGGAACTCCTCACCCGATACACGCCCCTTGAATTTATCGGCGAAGGCGGTTTCGCCAGGGTCTTCAAAGTGAAGAGAAAGAGTGACGATCTCGTTGTTGCGGTCAAGATCCCGCGTATCGATGAGGAGACAAGTTCGCTCTTCATCAGAGAGGTCGCTGGATGGTACCATCTCACCCATCCCAATATTGTCAGGCTCAACGGAAGCGATCTCCTCCCGATACCCCATGTCGAGATGGAGTATGTCGATGGTATTACGATCCATGGAAAAACTTCCCGAGATCTCGACGCTCTGGAAAAACCAATTCCCAACGATCAGGCAACGGCAATCGCGTACGACATTTCCCGGGGCCTTGCGTATGCTCATGAGAAAGGTATCTATCACCACGATCTCAAACCGCTGAATGTGCTGATCACCTCAGCAAAGGTACCGAAGATTGCAGACTTTGGCCTCTCGAAGATCAGTTCCCGCAGTTCAATAAGTACGAGTGAAGGCTATTCACCTCTCTATGCCGCCCCGGAACAACTGGACCCGGATCAGTATGGCACCCCGGATCAGAGAACCGATCTCTATCACCTTGGATTACTCTTCTTTGAACTCCTGACCGGCAGGTTACCCTACGACGGAACCTCACAAGTTGTGATCATTAGAAAGATTCTCTCTCCGTCTATCGCGCCCTCAACGCTCGCATCCATGAATTCCGGGCTTGCGATCTATGATCCTATCATTGGAAAACTCATTGCCAAACGAAAGGAGGAGCGCTTCCAGCATGTCGGCGAGTTCCAGGATGCGCTACAGGATCTCGAATCACTTAATAAACAGCGGAAGGAATTGCTGGAAGACCTGAAGGCGACCAAAACGTCACTAAAACTGAGCACCAGAACGGTGGAGATCCAGAGACTCACCCGTGAAAACATCCGAATGTCCGTTCAGATCGCTCTCCTTCATGCCCGGTTGAATGATAGGGTCTCACTGGTAACAGCGCTTCAGGAGATCCGCCTCCTGACCGCCCACCATGCAGGTGAACTGGATGCGGCGATCGACCGGGTACGGTATATGATCGAAGAGGATCTGCCTCTCGGCGACGACTGGATTGACCAGCTGAGGCTTCTGCTCGGGGAGATAGAGATGCAGGTACGGAGGGGGCAATGAAAGGGCCGCACTGGTGGGAGAAAGTAGCAGGTGCCCCTCGAAAGAAGCCTGCTGATCCGGGCCTTTCTCCCCCCGCTCTCTACGGGATCACCGAGACCGGCCGCCGGGAGAGGAATGAGGATGCAATTCTAGCCCTGCCTCTTATCGATGCATACCTGCTTGCGGTTGCCGACGGACTTGGCGGGCATGCTGCTGGCGATTATGCCTCCAACCTTGCGATCAGAGTCCTGAAAGACGGAGTGATATCCGCATACCATCCCGGGATGACCATACCTGAAATTGAAGATATGCTCCGCGCTCTCTATGACACAGCCCATCACTCGATACGCAACGAGGCGGTCGGGAGGCGGGAGGGTATGGGGACGACACTCATCTCCGCTCTCATCAGGGGAGACGAAGCCGTCATCGCAAATACCGGCGACAGCCGTGCGTATCTGGTGGGTAAGGGTGTGGATCGCATCACAAAGGATCACTCGATCGTCCAGTCGCTTGTCGATGAGGGGCTGATAACTGAGGAACAGGCCGGGCGCCACCCCATGCGCAATATTCTCTCGTCATCGCTTGGAGGCGCTTCTTTTCAGATCGATCTCTATCATGTCAGCCTGATGGGCGGAAGACCGACGCTGCTCCTCTGCAGTGACGGGTTGTCCGGCTTTGCGGGGGAAGAAGAGATGCTTGCCGCCGCCGCTCGTCCCTCCGCGGAAGATGCAGTCCGGTGGCTCGTGGAGCTGGCGCTTGAGCACGGTTCGAATGATAATGTGAGTGTAGTGATGTACCGGGGCCGACCGGAGCAACCCGGGGAGAGGGAAGTGTGATACCACCCTGGATGGTGGTGTACGCTCCTCCGACCAGTTCCTGAATGCCCGGTGGTCTCTTTATTCACATCGCTTTGATTGAAATGGCGAATAGGGGTGCAGGATCATTCCTGCATCTCCATTCGGCGTGAGCCGGTCGATACTGTCGTGGTGGCCCCCGGCCCGCCCTAACAGCACTGCTTCCCGCCGGCCTCTTCTCCCTCGAGGAGGAGCCGGCCGAAGAGCACTCGCTCGATCGTTGCGGCCACGTACTTCATCCGCTGGGCCGCCTCCATATCCTCGTAGCGGTGGATGTCCG
>Ga0208041_1000908_pt1 | contig 22875 bp, 18 predicted proteins | sample AD_SCU002_MetaG_FD_184453 | JGI IMG/M metagenome (GOLD analysis project Ga0208041, IMG submission 184453) | Active sludge microbial communities of municipal wastewater-treating anaerobic digesters from China - AD_SCU002_MetaG (SPAdes) (version 2) | ecosystem: Engineered > Bioreactor > Anaerobic...
AGGGAAGACTACGACAGCGAGCTGATCGAACGGGGCATTCTTGATGAATCCGTCAGGAAACCGTCGGCCAAGAAGTCGGTAAATATTTTTAACATCAACAGGGTGCAGGTCAGGCCCGACGCCGCCAGAAATGCCTCTGCCGGACTGCGCGCCAAAGTTCTGGAAAGTAATTTAATTCCCGAAATAATTTCTCAGGAAAAGATAAGCGGTGCAGATCTTCAAAAAATACGCAACGAACTTGCTGTCCCGCTGGAAAATATCGCTCTGGAAACAAAAATACGCATCAATTATCTGCACGCTATCGAAGGAGACGATTCGCAGACATTTCCGGCGGCCATATTCCTCAAGGGGTTTATCAAGTCGTATTTAAAAAGCCTTTGCCTGGAGCCGGCGGAAGAAATCTGTACGAAATATCTGAATCACCTGGCTTCCCTTGCAAAAAAGACATGATTCAGCAAAGATAATCTTATGGTGATGTTTCTTTTAACTTTTTTTCTGTTGTACGGCGGGATCCATCTTTATGCCTTGATCCGGCTGGACAGCGTCTTTCATTTTTCCGCGGTCTATAAAACACTTATTATCATCCTGATGATCTTCCTGATCTTGGCTCCGATACTGGTGCGTATTGTCGAGGCCCATCAAATGGAGGCTCTGGCGCGAATTATTGCGTTCACTGGATACCTCTGGATGGCCTTCATTTTCCTGTTTTTCTGCCTGGGCGTAGCCTTTGATGTCGTCCGACTCCTCTTCCGGTTTTTCCCCGCCGCAGTTAATCCTGCTGCTTTAAGCGGCATTGCTTTGGCTCTGGCAGCTCTTTTCTCTCTTATTTTAGTTATTTACGGATACTTTGACGCCCGGGAAATCAGAATAAAAAAACTGGAGATCGTCACCGGAAATCACCTGCCCAACAACGGAAAAATTCGCATCGTCCAGATATCCGACGTCCATGTCGGGATAGTCATTAAGGAAAAGCGGCTGCAGGCGCTGGCGGATAAAATTAAAGAAGCCCAACCGGATATCCTGGTTTCCACGGGAGATCTGCTCGACGGTGAATTAAACAATGTTCTTCCTCTGGCGGAGCTGCTGGCCCAGATTAAACCGCAGTTCGGTAAATACGCAGTCACCGGTAATCATGAATATTACGCCGGAATTGCCAAGTCGCTTGCGTTTACCAGACAGGCGGGTTTTGAAATTCTCCGGGATGAAGTAAGAGAGGTGGCGGGAATAAATATTGCCGGCGTCGATGATATTACCGGCAGAAAGCCGATATTCACCCGCGAGAATCCCCGCGCGACAAGAACAATGCCGGCGACGGGCAAAGATAAATTTACTTTGCTCTTGAAGCATCAGCCCGTTGTCAATTCCGCCGATAATTTTAATTTACAGCTTTCCGGTCACACTCATGGCGGTCAGCTATTTCCTTTCGGGCTGATCACCGGCCGATTTTTTGAAAACAACTACGGTTATTTTGAATGGGGAAAAAACAAGCTGCTTTATGTCAGCAGAGGCGTCGGCACCTGGGGGCCTCCGGTGCGCGTTTTTGCCCCACCGGAAATCACGGTTATCGATCTGATGGGAAGGAATCAAAAGCAATGAAGAGCCCGATAGTTACGCTGACCACGGATTTTGGGTACACCGTCCCCTGGGCCGGTATAATGAAGGGGGTAATGCTCTCTATAAATCCCGCCCTTGTCCTGGTCGATCTTACCCACGAAGTTCCGCCTCAGGACATAATGAGCGGCGCTCTGGCTTTAGCCGACTCGCTGCCTTTTTTTCCTCCGGGAACAATTCATTTAGCCGTCGTCGATCCTGGAGTCGGCTCAAAGCGGAGGCCGATAGTGGTGAAAACCGCCAAGAGTTATTTTGTCGGCCCCGACAACGGTCTGTTCTGGCCGGCCTTTGAACGCTGGGGCGGGTTGGAAAAAGCCTGGCGAATAACAAATCAGGAATTTCTGCTCCAGCCGGTAAGCGCCACCTTTCATGGCCGGGACATCTTTGCGCCTGTCGCCGCCCACCTGAGCCGGGGAGTGCAACCGCGAAATTTTGGACCCGAAATTGATGACTTAGAGAAACTGCTGATACCCCGGCCGTTGCTTAAAGAGAAAAAAATCCTTGGCGAGATCATCAGCGTGGACACCTTTGGCAACCTTATTACCAACATCACCGGCGAAATCCTCAGACCTTATGATACTCAAAAGCTGACCGTCACGATTAACGGTATTGCCATTTGCGGCCTTTCGGCGGCCTACTCGGCTGTTCCCGCCGGTAATGCCCTGGCTATTGTCGGCAGCTCCGACCGGCTCGAAATCGCCTGCTTTCGGGGAAGCGCAGCCGGACATTTTGATGCGGCCCGCGGCACGCCCGTGGAGATAAATTTCTTATAATCCTTGTTTATTATGGGGTCGCTAAAACTTGACAATCCGCAATTGATGAACATTATATCGCCGCAACAACTGCTTATACCAAGTTGCATTCTTTGCCTAACTTTGTTGGCTGCGTCGTTGGCTTCCTCAACTTATAAATAATACGCCTGCGGAACCTCCTCCTCGCTGCCGCGTTATGCTTTGAATGCAACTTGGTATTATCTGCACAGTTACCTGAAAAAATTACAAATACATGTTTGGAGGCATCATGGAAGGAAAAGTTGAAACCCGTCAATTTCAAACTGAAGTTCAACAACTCATGAACGTCATTATCAATTCACTCTATTCCCACCGGGAAATCTTCCTGCGGGAACTTATCTCCAATGCGTCGGACGCCATTGACAAGCTTCGATTCCGGGCGCAGACGGAGCCGGAACTCCTCAGCGACGACACGGAACTGAAAATCAAGCTTACCCCCCATAAAGAGAACATGACTCTGGAAATCGCCGACAACGGCATCGGCATGACCCACGAAGAAGTCATCGAAAATATAGGAACCATCGCCAGGAGCGGGACGGCTGACTTTCTCGCCTCTCTCCGCACCAACGATAAGCAGGGTGCAGTGACGCCCGAGCTCATCGGTCAGTTCGGTCTGGGCTTTTACAGCGCCTTTATTGTGGCCGACAAGGTAACGCTGATCACCCGCGCCGCCGACGGAGAGCGGAGTACAAAGTGGGAATCCGCCGGGGACGGATCATACACCATCGAATCCGTGGACAAGAAAAGCCGTGGGACAACCATCATCCTGAAGCTGAAAAAACCGGAAAATGACGAGCAGGATTTCACCGACGAGTGGACTATCCGCAGTATCGTGAAGAAGCACTCCGACTTTGTTGCCTATCCCATAGTAATGGATGTGGAAAGAACTGAGCCGGTTCTCGATGCGGAAGGCAAGCCTGACGGGGACAAAACCCGGAAGGTCATCCGGGAAGAAACCTTAAATTCCATGAAAGCAATCTGGACCAAAGACAAAAAAGAGGTCACGGAAGAGGAGCACAGTGAATTCTATCAACACATCAGCCATGACTGGAATCCCCCTCTCGCCCATCTCCACCTGAAGCTCGAGGGCACGACAGAATACAACGCACTTCTGTACATTCCTTCCAAAATTCCCTTTGATCTCTTTACCCACGAGCAGAAGCACGGCATTCAGCTTTATTCGAGGCGGGTTTTCATCATGGAGAACTGCAGGGAGCTCATGCCCCAGTACCTGGCCTTCGTCAAGGGTGTTGTTGACGCCCCGGATCTCAATCTGAACGTCAGCCGTGAAATTCTGCAGCAGGATTCCCTTGTCCGGAACATCAAAAAGAATCTGGTCAAAAAGATACTGGATCTCCTGGCGGGCCTGGAACAGGAGAAATACGAGACTTTTTATAAAGAATTCGGCCATATCTTTAAAGCCGGCATTTCCCAGGATTTCGAAAACAGGGATAAAATTGCTTCGCTGCTGCGCTATAAGACTACGCATTCCGACGGCAAATACTCCACGCTTGCCGATTATGTCAGCCGGATGAAACCGGACCAAAAGGATATTTACTATATTACCGGGGAAAACCTGACTTCGCTGTTGAACAGTCCCCATCTGGAGCGACTGAAAGAAAAAGATCTGGAAGTCCTCCTCATGACCGATCCCATCGATGAATGGGTTATTCGCGACCTGCACGAATTTGAGAAAAAGCCCTTCAAGAGCGCCGAAAAGGGAGATCTTGAGCTGGATACGGTGGACGATAAGAAAAAAGAGGAATTCTCCGCCCTCTTCGATTTTATTAAAACCAGCCTTGATGAAAAGATAAAGGAAGTCAAACCCTCCACCCATCTGAAAGATTCGGTGGCCTGTCTGTCGGGAGATGCCTATGACATGAGCGCGTACATGGAAAAGATCCTGAAAGCCAGCGGCCAGAACGTTCCCCAAACCAAGCGGGTGCTGGAGCTAAATATGGATCATCCCCTTCTCGCCAAGATCAAGTCCCTCTATGAGAAGGACAAGGAAGCGCCTGAGCTCAAAGAATACACGAATTTGCTCTTTGACATGGCGATCATCTCCGAAGGCGGCAAGCTGGATAATCCTTCCCGGTTCAGCAAAGTTATGGGCGATTTACTGGCCGGAGCCATCAGCGGTTAACCAACGAACGGCATCTTTCCGGGCTACGGAGGAAAATGTGTTGCATTAAAAAACATTGACAATGACGGGGAAGAACAATACTTTGTCACATATTTTCGGTCGCCGACCGCACATTATCTGTAAAATTAAGGAGGAATGAAATGAAGCATTTTAAGTATTCTTTACCGTTGATGGTAGTTCTTGCATTTAGTTTAATGATCATTGGTTGCGCCAAGCCCCCTGAAGCGGAGAAGGCCTCCGCAGCTGCAGCCATAACTGCAGCTGTAACCGCAGGCGCCGACAAATACGCCGCCGCCGATCTGGAAGCAGCCCAGAAAATTATGGAACAGGCCGAAACGCTGATGAAGGACAAGAAGTATAAAGAAGCCAAACAGGCTTACATTGACGCCAAGGCGGCCTTCGACAAGGCCGCCGTTGCTGTGGCCGCCGGCAAACAGGCTGCCGCCGCGCAGGCCAGTTCTGCTGTGGCTGCTCTGGAAGAAGCCTGGCGGCAACTCGACGCCACCGCCAAGACTCTGGAAACGAAGATGCTGGACAGAAAAGACGCCTGGATCGCCGATGCCGCTCTCTTTCCCGAACGGGTGAAAGCGACCAAGGATGCAATTGCCGCTGAGCCGGCCGGCGCCAAGGCAAAAATTGATGAACTGAAAGCCGTCGTCGATAAATGGGATGCCACTTTTAAAGAACTGGCCGCCGCTCCTCAACCGGCCGCACCCGCCGCAATCAAACCGGCCGCGAAGAAAAAATAATTACTTCCGGCGCATTGTTCTTAAACCGGTCAAAAAGGCGTTGCCGTCCTGCAGGGTGCAACGCCTTTTTCCCTCCGGTGGACCTTCCCGCGAAAAGCCGGCAAATGTTCTCTTTCCGCATCTGAGTTCCAGATAAAATAATTGACATACCAACACAATTTCCCTATATTTCCTCAACCTGAAAAGCTGTGCTTAACTCAATAAAATTAACAATAGAAGAAAGGATTATTATGCGTAAATTAATGTGTGTTGTTTTTGTTGCTCTGCTGCTCATAATGGGCTGTTCCAAGGAGCCAAAAACCGATGAACAAAAGGCCTTCTATTCTCTGGGCGTTAATATTCAAAAACAACTTTCCATTTTCGACATGTCCCCGGAAGAGTTGAAGTATGTTCAACAGGGCATGGCCGATGCAACTACAGGCGTGAAGCTGGCGACGGAGCCGGAAGCCAGCATGCAGAAGCTCAATGAACTGGCGAAGGCCCGTATGGCCCGCATCACGGAGAAACAAAAAGCTCTGGCCAAGCCGTTTTTAGAAAAAGCTGCAACTGAAAAAGGTGCGCAAAAAACAGCCAGTGGATTGATCTACAAAGAAATCAAGGCCGGCACGGGCACTCAGCCTCAAGCCACGGATGTCGTCAAAGTTCACTACACCGGCACTTTTATTGACGGCAAGGAATTTGACAGCTCCGTGAAGCGCGGCCAGCCTGTGGAGTTTCCGCTGGGACAGGTTATTCCCTGCTGGTCGGAAGGCGTAGGCATGATGAAGGTAGGCGGCAAAGCCAGAATTGCCTGCCCGTCTGATCTGGCTTACGGCGACAACGGTCGACCGCCCATCATTCCGGGCGGCGCGGCACTGATCTTTGATGTGGAATTGCTGGAGGTAAAAGTTGGCGCGGCATCCAATTTCCCGGTACCCGCCGCTCCAGCGCCCAGACAAGGTGCGAAAAAAGAAAATAAAACAACTCAAGAGTAATTCAATCATCACCATCAGGGAGCGGGAGATAAACCCGCTCCCCCGGTGCTTTTCTCATCGCCAGTTTATCAATTTAGATTCTTTCTTGAATTAAGGACCTCACAAAAAGTCATAACAGTGACGATTTATGGACGGCCTCGCAAAAAGGCTGCAGGCAAGGCGCGTAAATCATGAGGAACAAGGCGTACTTGGCGTACGCCGCAGTGACGAAGGATGAAACGCAACGCAGCATCCAGACTTTTTACGAGGTCGTCATGCCAAGTTGCATTCAAAGCATAACGCGGCGGCAAGGAGGAGGCTCCGCAGGCGTATTCCTCATACGTTGAGGAAGCTGACGACGCAGCCAACAAAGTTAGGCAAAGAATGCGGCTTGGTATCAGAATTCTTTGCTGCGAATGAAGTTCACAGCATTGCGGAAAATAGCAACGCCCTGTCCTTCTTCGGGAAGATCCTCGCGCGTCCAGCGGGGGTGATTGGTGCGGTGCAGATAGGCCTCGGGGTGCGGCATTAAGCCGAAAAGCCGTCCTGTTTCGTTGCAGATGCCGGCAATCGCGTTAACCGAACCGTTGGGATTGGCCGGATAATCCATTGTGGGAGAACCGTCGGGCAGGCAGTAGCGAAAAGCGACCAGATTCTTCTTCTCGATTTGTTCAAGAACGCTGTCATTTTCCGGAACAAACTTTCCTTCCCCGTGGCGTACGGGATAATAAGCCAGTTCGATATCGCGGGTGAAGACGCAGGGACTTTGCCTGTTGGCCTGCAGATACACCCACCGATCCTCGAAACGTCCGGAATCGTTGAAGGTCAATGTTGAGCTTTGTCTGGTGAAATTACCACCCAGCGCCGGCAGCAGCCCCAGTTTCACCATCAGTTGAAAACCGTTGCAGACTCCCAGAATCAAACCGCCGGTATTGATGAAATGCAGCAGCTCTTCGATGAGCATCTCTTTTTCATCGTCAATCCGCGCATGCAAAAACCGATTGGCGCCGGCTTTGGCCGAACCCAAATCGTCGCCGTCAAGAAACCCACCCGGCAGATTCAGGAACGAGTATTTCGACAAGCGTTTTTCTCCGTAGAGCAGTTCGCTGATGTGGACAATATCAACTTGATCGGCGCCCGCCAGCTTGCAGGCATGCGCCATTTCCATTTCACAATTGGTGCCGTTGCCGGTTAAGACAATTGCTTTCACTTTGCGGTTCATATATTTATTCCTGTCTAAAAATCGAGCGGCGTCTGCCAGGCTTTTTTCAATTTGCCGATCTTTTCGTTAATAATTAACCGGTCTTTTAATCCGGTAATCCGGAAGAATTCATCGCCGGTGACAAAACCGATTTCACTGACGACATTTCCGGCCAGAATTTTTTCGAATCTTTTTTTATCTCGCGGATGAACGGTTACGACAAAGCGGCTGGCCGTCTCGGAAAACAAAATATAATCGTTTCTCTTTTTGCCCCGATACGGCACGTCCTGCAAATCGATGTTCATGCCCAGGCCGCCGGCAAACGCTGTTTCGATCAGCGCTACAGCCAAGCCACCATCCGAGCAGTCATGGCACGAGGCAACGAGACCGGCCTGAATTGCCTTGTGCAGCGCCCGGTACATCTTTAAAGCGCCGGCGGCGTCCACCCTGGGAACCTTGTTGCCGATTGCTTTGTGCAGGGCAAACCATTCCGAACCGCCCAGTTCATCTCTGGTTTCACCCAGAATATAAACCAGATCCTGCGGCCGCTTGGCATCCATTGTTATGGCTTTGCGGACATCTTCAATTTTACCGATGACCGAATAAAGCAGCGTGGGCGGAATGGAAATTTTGGTTTTACCTATCGAGTAGTCGTTCTTCATGCTGTCCTTGCCCGAAATGCAGGGCACGCCGTAGGCGGTGGTGTAATCAAAGATAGCCATATTGGAGCGCACCAGTTGAGCCAGCTTGTATTCGCCGTCGGGCGTTTTGGCGGACTGGACCGGATCGCACCAGCAGAAGTTATCCAACCCGGCCAGGTGATCCAGGTCGGCGCCGACCGCCACGGCATTGCGCACGGCCTCATCAATGGCGCAGGCCGTCATGGCGTAGGTATCGATATCGCTGTAACGCGGACAAATACCGTGCGCGACCACCACACCTTCCATGGAATCGAGCAGCGGCCGGATTACGGCGGCATCCGACGGACCGTCGTTGGCAACGCCGACAAGAGGCTTGACAACCGACCCCGCCTGCACTTCATGATCGTACTGGCGCACGACGGATTCCTTTGAACAGATATTTAACCTGGTCAACATCTGCTCCAGCGCCTTGTTGAAATTTGCCGGTTCGGGAAAATCCGGCTCCTGATATTTCGGCTGTTTCCATTTGGCGGCCAGTTGTAATTGCGGAACACCTTCATGCAGAAATTCCATGTCGAGGAAGGCAACAGTCTTTTTGCCGTAAAGTACATGGAACTTCCCGGAGTCGGTAAATTTGCCGAGCACCGTGGCTTCCACATTCATCTTTTTCGCCAGCGCCATGAATTGTTTAACTTTTTTGGGATCAACCGCCAGCGTCATGCGTTCCTGGGCTTCGGAAACAAGAATTTCCCACGGCTGCAGGCCGGAATATTTCAAGGGAGCGCGGGCCAGATCAATCTGGCAGCCGCCGCAGTACGTGGCCATTTCACCCACCGAAGAAGAAAGCCCGCCGGCGCCGTTGTCGGTCAGGGCGCGATACAGCCCCCGATTACGGGCGATTAGCAGAAAGTCGGTCATCTTTTTCTGGGTGATCGGATCGCCGATTTGCACCGCCGTGACCGGCGATCCTTCATGCAGCTCCTCCGACGAGAAAGTGGCGCCGTGAATTCCGTCTTTGCCGATCCGGCCGCCCGTCATGATGATAACGTCGCCCGGCATTATTTCTTTGGTATGGGTCGGCTTGCCGTTCAGTTCGGCGGGCATGATGCCGCCTGTGCCGCAGTAAACCAGCGGCTTGCCTAAAAAGCGGTCATCAAAGACGAGGCTGCCGTTGACCGTGGGAATGCCGCTTTTGTTGCCGCCGTGTTCGACTCCTTCCCGCACGCCTTCGTAGATACGGCGCGGATGAAGAATCCGGGGCGGCAGCTTCTTTTTATAAAAAGGCGAGGCAAAGCAGAAGACGTCGGTATTGAAAATCAGCTTGGCCCCGATGCCGGTGCCGAAAGGATCACGGTTGACGCCGACAATTCCCGTGAGCGCGCCGCCGTACGGATCAAGCGCCGACGGTGAATTATGTGTTTCGACTTTAAAAACAAGATTATGATCGTCATTGAATTTGATCACTCCGGCATTATCGACAAACACGGAGAGGCAGAAATCTTTCTTGCCTTTCTTTTTGCGGACCTGAGCGGTGGAGCCTTTGATATATGTTTTAAAAAGCGAATCGATGGTGAGCTTTGCGCCGGATGTAGTATAAGTGATCCGGCTGTTGAATATTTTGTGTTTGCAATGTTCCGACCAGGTCTGCGCCAGGCATTCCAGCTCGACATCCGTTATGTTTTCGTTCAATCCTGCCTTTTTGCGGTTTTTGATCACATCCGGATTTTGATAGTAGCGCTGCAGCTCCTGCATCTCTTCCAGATTGAGGGCAAGAAGTTTTTCCTGGCTGATTTTAACCAGCGCGTCAGCGTCCAGCGAGGCCAGAGGAATTTCTTCCACCAGTATTTCGTCTTTGCCCGCTACCTGCGGAACGTAGGCCGGCATACCACAGTTAAAATCAAAATCACCCGCACCGACAACCTGATAGCGTTCGATAAGATCATTGGCCAGCACACCCACGGCGATTCTTTCCGCATCCGCCGGTGAAATTTCCCCGCTGATCAAATATTGGCGGGAGGTATAAACGTTGAGTTTGCGGTCGCCGATATTTTCGCCCAGCAAAAGAGTGATCGCTTCGCGAGCTGTTTTGCCGACATTATCCGTGACGCCGGGACGAAAGCCCACCTCAATGAGCCAGTCGAAATTTTTCGCCAGCGGCCGGTTGATGGCGTATTGCTGAATGACCGGGTCGGAAAGCGGCCCTGCGGCGGCATCGTCCAATTCCGCAGCGCTTAATCCTCCGGCAATTGTATAAACTTCAATTGTGGCAACTTTTGTGACTTGGAGACCCAGATTGTCGATAATACGCTTTCTGGTCTTTTCGCCCAACGCGTCGCGAATGCCTTCCTTAAAACCGACTTCAATTCTATCCGCCATGAATTTACCTTAGATGTTATTCCGATATTTTGATCTGCCTGATTCCATTTTGCATTCAAGCGGCGCCTTTGTTGGCGTCGTCATCGGCTCCTCGGAGTACGAAAAGAGTACGCCTGCGTCGCCTTTTCCTAGCCGCCGCGGTGTCATCTCGAATGCAAAATGGAATCACCTGGGTCAGACGACGGTGCGTTTATACCCAAAAGCTCTAAATTATGCAACTTGCAAATATGTGCCGCAAAGTATTCGGCAAATTTATAAGTACTCAGATGCAAATTACTCTCAACATGATACACACAATCTTTATTGACAATGCATACAGACATTGTATAGTATGCATAATTGGAGGCGTTATTATGAGAACAACTTTAAATTTACCCGACCAGCTCATCAATGAAGCCATGGAGCTGACCCACGAAAAAACTAAAACAGGTGTCATAAAAATCGCGCTGAGAAATCTTATTGAAAAAGAAAAGATCAAGGATTTAAAGAAGTACTTTGGAAAAGTTGATCTGGATATTGATCTTGCTGCTTTGAGGAAAAGATGAAAAATGTACTGGTGGATTCTTCAGTCTGGATCGAATATTTTCGCGGCCGGAACGAAGCCGCGGCGCTGGACGAATTAATTGACAAAAACCTGTTGTGCATCAACAACTTAATTCTTAGCGAACTAATTCCGTTTTTAAGAATAAAAAAAGAAAACTCATTGATCAATATTTTGCTGACGATCAAAAATACAGCCATCAAAATTGATTGGGAAGAAATTATTGATTTTCAGGAAATTAATTTGCGCAACGGGATCAACAAGGTCGGAATCGCCGATTTGATTATTGTACAAAATGCCCGGGATCATAATTTATGCCTTTATTCCCTGGATAAGCACTTTGAGCTGATGAGTAAGTATATTAATTTCGATAGATTTTAAGCTGTTATAAGACTGAAGGGTTGCTGAAGCGCTGCGCATCAGCCTGATACATTTTAATTTGGTGGTACCGCGATGCTTGTTACATCTTGCGGACTATCAAGCGAGTCGAATAAGTTTCGACGGTCTATCGCTGTCCTTCCGATTTGAAAAGCTCATTTAATTTTAAATACTTGATCAACCTTTGGGTTCAACTGGTAAAACATAGGATACCCTGGACTGATTGTTTACGACGATGCCCTTCTTAGTAAGCTCTGAGATGATGTCTTCTATCTCTGCCTCAGAAAGCGACTTTTGAAACAGTGAATTAATAGTACTGGCAAGGGTCTTAAGAGTTCTAGGCTTCGATGCTCTACGCTGGTTCAGGTTCGTGATGACTACCGAAACCCGATCAGGATTGGACTTTGATGCTTCGACCTTAACGAGAGGAAGATCTTTAACGCTGTTTACACGACGTGCACAAATCTTTTTGCTCTTTAGATGCTGAAGCAATGGATCAAAGCCGGTGTCTTTAGACACGATGTGAAAGTAGGCCTCCGGTTCCTTTGCAGCTAGTCGCCCAATGTAATACGCGATATGGAAATCAAGGGTATTGCTGCCGCTTCCGGAAATTTTGATGTAGGAAGCTCGATCGCCCATGCGTTGCACCACCGAGGCAACCTCATACGTAACCTTTGACTGGCTTGCACCCACAAACACTATGACGTGAAAGTTCTCATGCTCCAGCGCCTCAATAGCCGTGGGCTGGACATTCTCATAATCAATAAGCACGTAATTCTTCTTCACTGCACGTCCTTGTGGGCTTTAAATATTGATATACAAACTTCGGTTTTTCTGATGAGTTGAACATCATAATAGCATTATTAATTTTTTTTAAAAGAGGTAATTACACAGCCTCATTGATTACAGATTAAAGCCTTGCATCTTGGCTGAGATTGACGGTTCCTTGAATACAGGAAGCTCTATATAATTTCATCATTATTCTTTATCGAGGAAGTATGCAGCCGAATTGGAATTTGTTTTCCTTGACACTTGTATCTCTTGACCGCTATGTACTTTCGTCGCTTAAGAAAAGCCGTTGAGACATATGTAAGGATACCAACCAAATGGAAATAATCCTGATTGTAATTTTAATCCTGCTTGCGGTTGTGCTTGTGCTGCAGATCTGGCAGCTGAAGAACAGCGCCGTTGATCTTTCCCCGCTTACCTCTAAACTGGATGCCTTGCAAAATCTTCAGGAAAGAACCGACCGTTCCGTGCGGGATGAAATTGCCAAATTTCGCGCTGAGATGCAAACCGGAGCTTACCAGGAAAGAGCGGAGCTGACGCAGGCACTGAAATCGTTTGGCGATACTGTAGAGGCGCGCATGGCACAAAGCGCCGGCCTGCAGCACAGCCAGATGGAAGGATTTGCCGCTCAACTGGCCGTCTTAACCACAACGAACGATCAAAAGATGGAAGCCGTGCGGCTGATTGTTGACGAAAAATTAAAGCAAATTCAGGAAGACAACGCCCGCCAGCTCGACCGGATGCGCGAAACCGTTGATGAAAAATTGCAGGGTACGCTGGAAAAAAGACTGGGCGAATCTTTCCAGCAGGTATCCGAACGTCTCGAAATGGTGCATCAGGGGTTAGGCGATATGCGTTCGCTGGCGGCGGATGTGGGAGATCTGGGAAAGGTTCTGAAAAATGTGAAATTACGCGGCACCTGGGGTGAAGTGCAGTTGGGAGCGCTGCTGGAAGAAATGCTGGCCCCGGAGCAATATGCCAAAAACGTCAAAATACACGAACACGGCGGTGATCTGGTGGAATTTGCCATCAAACTCCCCGGCCACGGGGATTTGCATTCCGAGCATGTGTTAATTCCTGTCGATGCCAAGTTTCCGGTAGAAGATTATACACGGCTCCTGGACGCCCAGGAAAAAGCCGATACCTCGGCGGCGGATGATGCGGCCAGACAATTGGAAGCCGCCATTAAAAAAGCGGCCCGGGACATCTCCCAAAAGTATCTGGCTCCACCCCGAACGACTGATTTCGGGATTATGTTTTTACCCTCCGAAGGACTTTACGCCGAGGTAATCCGTCGAACTGCCTTGATTCAGTTTTTGCAGCGGGACTATCACATCGCCGTGTCGGGCCCCTCCACCTTTGCCGCTTTTTTAAACAGTCTGCAAATGGGTTTCCGCAGTCTGGCGATTCAGCAACGATCCGGCGAAGTCTGGAAGGTGCTCGGTGAAGTCAAAACAGCATTCGGCAAATTCGGGGATACGCTGGATGCCGTTCACAAGAGGCTGGAGCAGGCTACTAATTCGGTGGACGACGCTCGCCGGAAATCAAAAAAAATTCAAAATAAATTACGCTCCGTGGAAGTTCTGCCGGAAACCCCCGCCGCTGTGCTTCCTGAAGATAATAATGATGACGGAATATGAAGATAACCACCCCGCTTTTTTAACGGAATCAACTGCTTTGACGCCATTCATTTTTGATCGACCAGTAAAAATTCATAAAAGCGGCGATTTACGGACGGCCTTGTAAAAATGCTGCAGGCAAGGCGCGTGAATCATTTGGAATGAGGCATATTTAGCGTATGCCGCAGTGACAAATGATGAAGCGCAACGCAGCATCCGGCCTTACTATGAAAATAGAATCGTATTAAGTTATTTTCATGCTTCGTGGTGTATCGTGATGCATGACCGTTTTTTACGAGGCAGTCCATTTTTTTGTTTGACACGGTGGCATATATGTGATTTACGGTTGCACTCAATTATTTAAACATATCAAGTAGTCTTGAGTGGCAGGTGATCGGCGGAAACGATTCCAGTATGAATAGCAAATTAAGCCGGACATATTATGGCTATGGTAATTACTATTATTATACTGCCCAACATCGATTTACCCGACACTGAGACAACTCAAAACAGGTTGCAAAAAAGCCACGGGTAGATCGAAACCGTGGCTTTTTGTTTGTAGCGGACCGTATGAACATGCAGTTTGTTGGCGGGAAGCTGGTCAAGAAGTAATTTTCTTAAAAAGGAGGGATTTATGTCAAAAAAATTTTTTTGGATTGTTCTTTCAATGTTGTTTCTGTCTTTTACCGCCGGATCAGTGTTTGCCGCTCCCCCGATTAAGATCGGAGCGCTCTTTTCCGTGTCCGGACCGGCTTCTTTTTTAGGTGAGCCGGAACGCAACACCGCCAAAATGATGGTCGATGAAATCAATAAGGCCGGCGGAATTCAAGGCCGCAAACTGGAATTAATCGTTATCGACACGCAGGGCGACGCCACCAAAGCGGTTCAGGGAGCCAACAAACTTATTAAAGATGATAAAGTCGCCGCGATCATTGGCCCCAGCATAACCGGCGATACCATGGCGATAATACCGGTCGTCGAAAAAGCGCAGATACCCCTTATTTCCTGTGCTGCCGGTGTCAAAATTACCGAACCGGTAAAGAAATGGGTTTTTAAGACTGCACAAAACGACGCCCTAGCGGTGTTAAGAATATTTGACTACATGAAAAAGCAGAAAATCAGCCGGATTGCCATTCTGACCGTTTCCGATGGTTTCGGTTCTTCCGGCAGGGAACAGCTTGTTGCCAAGGCCAAATCTTTCGGTATCCAAATAGTTTCCAATGAAACTTACGGCCCCAAAGATACGGACATGACAGCTCAGTTGACTAAAATCCGCGCCAGCAATGCCCAGGCCATTGTCTGCTGGGGAACCAACCCCGGTCCGGCGGTTGTGGCCCGCAATGTCAAACAATTAGGCATTAAACTGCCCCTGTACATGAGCCACGGTGTTTCCTCCAGGAAATTCATCGAACTGGCCGGCCCGGCCGCGGAAGGCATTATTCTGCCCTCAGGACGCGTTATTGTCGCCAACCAGCTGCCCAAGAGCGACCCCCAGAAAAAAACGCTGCTGAATTATGTCAATAACTACAAAAAATACTATAAAGTGGAAGGCGATCATTTCGGCGGCCATGCTTACGACGCCATCATGCTGCTGCAAAATGCCATCGCCCGCGGTGCGCAGACACCGGCCGCCATTCGCGATCAACTGGAAAAAACCAACAAGTTGCCCGGTATCGGCGGAACATTCACGTTTTCGCCGACGGATCATGCCGGTTTGACCAGCGACGCTTTCGTCCTAGTGCAAGTCAAGCAGGGCAACTGGAAACTGATTAAATAAGATTGTATTTTTTAAATAAGAGCAACGCCGGCCTGCTGTCTGCGTTGCTCTTATACTTTCAGCTCGACGACGAAATAAATGGATAATTCCCAGCAACTGTTTCAATATATTTTATCCGGCCTTTCCAACGGCGCAATTTATGCGTTGATCGGTTTTGGCTTCGCTATCATTCATAACGCCACCGGAATCATTAATTTTGCTCAGGGTGAATTTGTCATGCTGGGCGGTATGTTCACTATTTTTTTTCTGTCTTTTTTCCATCTTCCCCTGGTTCCGGCAATTATTCTTTCCATTCTTTTTTCCACTATGGTCGGCATTGCCTTTGAAAGGCTGGCGATCCGGCCGCTTAAAAACGCCAAACCTTTAAGCATGGTGATTATAACGATCGGCGCCAGTATTTTGATCCGCGGCATCAGTATGGTGGTCTGGGGAAAAGATACGCACGCCCTCCCCGCTTTTTCCGGAAATGAACCGCTTCATATCGCCGGAGCTACGATTCTGCCCCAGCACCTCTGGATCTTCGCCATTACCGTTTTGATTATCATCGCCAATAAAATATTTTTCAATTTTACTATCGCCGGCAAGGCAATGCTGGCCTGTGCCTACAACAGTCAGGCGGCGAGCCTCGTCGGCATCAATGTCAAGACAATGATTCTTCTTTCTTTCGCCATCAGTTCGGCCATCGGCTCAATGGCGGGAATCATCATCGCGCCGCTGACCATGACTGCCTACGACGTCGGCGTCATGCTGGGGTTAAAGGGTTTCTGCGCCGTGATTATCGGCGGCATGAGCAGCGGGTTGGGAACCATCATGGGCGGCTTGCTTCTGGGGTTGCTCGAATCACTCGGCGCGGGTTATATTTCCGCCAGCTATAAGGACGCCATTGCGTTTATAATTTTATTATTAATTCTCTTTGTCCGCCCGCAAGGCTTATTTGCGACAAAGGAAACGGAAAGAGTTTAATCGACGCACGGATTATGACAAAAGAAAAACGCGAAATAATAATGTTTCTGATCTTCACTCTGGCTGTGCTGGCTGTGCCGTTTTTCCTTCAGGGCAGTTATTTTATGAATGTCCTGGTGTTTATCGGCATTAACACCATGCTGGCCGTCGGTTTGAATCTTCTGATGGGTTATGCCGGCCAGATTTCACTGGGCCATGCCGCTTTCTTCGGACTGGGGGCATATATTTCCGGCGTTCTGACAACCACTTACGAACTTAATCCCTGGTCGGCCCTGGCTGTAGCCGCCGGCGCCAACGGCGGACTGGCTTTTGTCATCGGCTTCCCCATTTTAAAATTGAGGGGGCATTTCCTGGCGATGGCGACGCTGGGTTTCGGCATCATAATGTTCATTGTTTTCAATGAAACAGTCGCCGTCACCGGAGGTCCTTCCGGACTTTCCGGAATTCCCAACCTTCATATCAGCTCTCTGGTTTTCGACAATGATATGCACAATTACTATCTGATCTGGTCGGTGACGCTGGTTACAATGCTGCTGTCGATCAATTTGTCGCAGTCGCGCATCGGCCGGGCGCTTCGGGCTATTGCTGATTCGGAAGTGGCGGCGCGGGTCATGGGCGTCAACGCCCGGGTGCTCAAGGTTCAAATATTTACCGTTTCCGCAGTGATTTCAGCTGTTGCCGGAAGCTTATATGCCCATACCATGACTTTTATTTCTCCGGCTTCTTTCGGATTTAATTTTTCCGTAGAACTGGTGACAATGGTCATCATCGGCGGCCTGGGCAGCATTTACGGCTCCTTCCTCGGCGCGGCCATTTTAACCATGATGCCGGAATTCCTGCGGGTTTTACAGGATTTTGACATTATCGTCTACGGTTTGCTGCTGATAATCATGACCATGTATATGCCCGGCGGCCTGATCAGCGGTTTTAACCAGATAACCGGATTTATCGGCGGCAAAATAAAAGGCAGAGGCGGAAGTCATGCTTAAACTAAACGGCATAACTAAAGTGTTCGGCGGACTTACTGCTCTTGAAGACGTATCCCTGGAAGTCCAAAAAGGTTCAATCACCGGTGTTATCGGACCCAATGGCGCGGGCAAAACAACACTCTTTAATATTGTCACCGGCCTTTACACCCAGACATCCGGGACAGTTTATCTGGGTGAAAAAAATATTTCTTTTTTTGCGGCGGAATCGCTGGCTCCGCTTGGCCTCGTGCGCACCTTTCAAAACGTAGAACTCTTCGGGCGAATGACGGTACTGGAAAACGTAATGGTCGGACTGCATACGAAAAGCAGCAGCGGCATTATTTCCTGCGCTTTTAAACTGCCCTGGCAGATCAGGGAAGAAAAGCAGATCCGGGAAAACGCTCTGCACTGGCTGGAATTCACCGGCCTGGCCGATGAAGCCGGGATCACGGCCGACAATCTGCCCTTCGGCAAAGGACGGCTTCTGGAGATCGCCCGGACGCTGGCCGTGGAACCGCAGCTTATCCTGATGGATGAGCCGGCCGCGGGATTAAACAGCCTGGAAACGGCGGAACTAGCGAAGCTCATTCGGAAAATTCGCGAATCGGGCATAACCATTGTGCTGGTGGAACACGATATGGAGCTGGTCATGGATGTCTGTGATTCCATCATTGTGTTAAACTTGGGGAAACTGCTGGCGGTGGGTACTCCGCGTGAAATACAGGAGAATCCGGCGGTGATCGCGGCCTACCTGGGTGACGCATGACAACGGCTTATTAAAATTATAACTAAAGCTATGCTGAAAATAAAAAACATCAATACCTACTACGGTCAGGTTCATGCTTTAAAGAATATTTCCCTGCATTTGAATGAAGGCGAGATAGTCACGCTGATCGGCGCCAACGGAGCGGGCAAAACTACCCTGCTCAATTCCTTATCCGGTATCGTACCGGTGCAAAGCGGCGAGATTTTTTTTGCCGGATCATCTCTGATTAATTTTGCCCCGAGCCGCATCGTGAGGCTGGGCATATCGCAGGTTCCGGAAGGCAGGCAAGTATTCAAGCCGCTTTCTGTGGAAGATAACCTGGAGCTGGGGGCGTATCAGCATTACGGCTCCCGGGCGGGCCGAGCGGAGGCAAAAAATACCGCTTCCATGATCTATGATTTGTTTCCCATATTGCAGACCAGGAGAAAACAACTGGCCGGAACGTTGTCGGGAGGAGAACAGCAGATGCTGGCCGTCGGTCGCGCGTTGATGGCCAAGCCAAAACTGTTGCTGCTCGATGAACCGTCAATGGGACTTGCTCCCATGGTTGTCCAGGAAATATTCCGGGTCATCGAAAATCTGTCCAATGAAAAAAAAACGACCGTTCTGCTGGTGGAACAAAATGCCCGCGCAGCGCTAAAAATAGCCCATCGCGGCTACGTGCTGGAGACGGGGAAGATGATTCTGGAGGGCAGCGCTTCTGAATTATTGGAAAATAGAGATGTGCAGCGGGCCTATCTGGGCAGGGATAAGAAAGAAATCTGGGAACGGTAATTCCATTTCCAAATCATAGATGATACCGCGGCGGCTAGGAGGAGGCGACGAGGCGTATTATACATACATTGAGGAAGCCGACGACAACGCCAACAAAGGTAGCGCTTGATTTGGAATTGCAATAAAGGGTGCTGTTGAAAAACGCTTATCTACGGCGTTGCGCTGCAAACCTAACCGCTCAACGTATGTTCACATACGCCTCGCGCTTCGGTTTTTGCGCGCCTTGTACCTGAGCATTTTTGAACAGCACCAAAAATGAGGGAATTTTAACAGCTCAAATTTTCCGGGAGGTTTTAATTTATGAAGATCTGGGATCCGACCCATGAGTGTATATCGCGCGATGAATTGGAACAACTGCAACTGGAGAGACTTCAGGCGACCATCAATCGAGTGCATAAAAACGTCACCCATTACCGGAAAAAATTTGCTGAACTCGGCATTATCCCGGAGGACATTCGTTCACTTTCCGATCTGGCCAAACTGCCTTTCACCACTAAAGACGATTTGCTCACCGACTATCCCTATGGAATGTTTGCCGTGCCGCTGCGCGAAGTAGTCCGCATCCATTCTTCCTCGGGAACAACCAGCAGGCCGATTGTTGTCGGTTATACCAAAAATGATGTCCGCATCTGGTCTAATCTGGTTGCCCGTTTTATGACTTCGGCCGGCGTCACTTCCGACGATCTGGTGCAGATAGCTTTCAGCTACGGCCTCTTCACCGGCGCCTTCGGCATCCATTACGGTGCGGAGGCCATCGGCGCTTCCGTAATTCCGATGAGCACGGGCAACACGGAAAAGCAAATTATGATCATGCAGGATTATAGATCAACAGTGTTGGTCGGCACTCCCAGTTATGCTCTGGAGATCGCCTCCCGTATTGCTCAGGCCGGAATCGATCCGAAATCTCTTTATCTGAAGGTCGGACTTTTTGGTGGGGAGCCCTGGTCGGAAAAAATGCGTGGGGAAATCGAGGCCGGACTCTGTTTGAACGCAACGGATAATTACGGCGTTTCCGAAGTAATTGGCCCCGGCGTCGCCGGCGAATGCCGATGCCGAACCGGCCTGCATATTTACGAAGACGCCTTCATTCCGGAAATTATCGATCCGCAAAGCGGCGCCCTGCTGTCCCCCGGCAGCGAAGGTGAACTGGTGCTGACGACGCTGTCCAAAGAAGCCTTTCCGATGATTCGTTACCGCACCGGTGATATTACCAGACTCGACTATGCTCCCTGTGCCTGCGGCAGAACTCTGGTGCGGATGCAGAGAGTGCTGCAGCGTTCCGACGACATGCTCATTATCCGCGGGGTGAATGTGTATCCTTCCCAGATCGAAGAAGCAATCGTCGGCGTCGCCGGAGGCCAGGCCCCCTGCCAGATTGTCGTTGACCGCCGGGGCGCGATGGACAGTCTCGAAGTATTAATTGAGGTTACCGATAAAATATTTTCCCTGGAATTGCAGAAGCAGCGTTCTTTCCTGGAAACAGTAAAAAAACGCATCAGTTCCGTGACCGGTATTGGCGTGTCCGTGAGACTGGTCGAAGCCAACAGTTTACCCCGAACGGCGGGAAAGATAACACCGGTGGTGGATAACAGGCAATTCTAATCAGCCATAATTTGACGACCTCGTAAAAAGGCTGCAGGCAAGGCGCGTGAATCATGAGGAATGAGAAATATTTAGCGTATGCCGCAGTGACGAAGGATGAAGCACAACGCAGCATCCGGCCTTTTTACGAGGCCGTCAATATTTGCTTGTCACAACAATGAATATTCTGTAATAAACAAAGGGCGACATCCGCCGCATCCTGACATTTTAATTAATTCGATCCTCTGTCATGGAAAGGAAGAAATATGGGCGAAGGAATTGGTGACTATACAAAAAACATGGTCGATTTACGCAGGCACATGTGGATGGCGGGAGTGGAAGTGGAATTGCGCCGCCTCATCTGGCAGATTGCAGTGGTCGGCAAATATATTTCTGCAAAAATTCATGAAGCCAACCGTAAGCTTGCGGGATTCAAAAACATTTACGGAGAAGAACAGCTTTCCCTGGATCGCAGTGCGGATGAAATCCTGAAAAATCAATTGCAGTTTTCCGGTTTTGTCCGGGAATATGCGTCGGAAGAGCAGGAACAAATAATTCAGATCGGCAAAGGCCATGAAAAATATATTGTCACGGCTGACCCGCTGGACGGCTCTTCGCTGGTGGATACCAATCTGGCCATCGGCACGATTATCGGCATTCACAAGGAATCGGTTTTTGATACCGGCAGAAAAACGATGGTCGCCGCTCTCTACATTACTTACGGCCCTCTGATTACGATGGTTTATTCGGCGGGCTTCGGCTCGCACGAGTTTGTGCTCAATCGGGAAGGCGAATATGTTCTTTCACAGAACAATATTAAACTGAAAGAGAAAGGTTCGATCTTCTCCCCCGGCGGCCTGCGCAATGAATGGACGCCGGAGCATCTGAAATTCATTGAAGCACTGGAACAAGACGGCTACAAACTGCGCTACAGCGGCGGATTTGTCCCGGATATCAACCAGGTGTTGATTAAAAAAGGGGGATTGTTCACCTATCCGGCCCTGCAGAAAGCGCCGCAGGGCAAGCTGCGGCTGCTGTTTGAACTGCAGCCCATGGCGTTTATTATGGAGCAGGCAGGCGGGCGGGCGACCGACGGCAAAGAAGATATTCTGTCTTTAAAAGTACAAAATGTTGATCAGCGTTCGCCAATTTATATCGGCAGCACCACCGAAGTTCAAATGGCTCAGCAATTTTTGCCCTAGCAGATTCCGTTGTTGTTGCGAACGGAAAATTAAACTTCCTGCCGCTGTAAATAACGTTGCAGCATAAATCTACATTAAAGGAGCTCTGATGATTTACGAAAACAAGGATCAATTAAAAAGCAAATGTTCCCCGATTATTCAACTCGACGGCGGTGATGTCCGTATACTGGACGAGGAAAAGCTTAAAAGTGAATTGATTGATGACTTGATTTATACAGCGGTTTTCAGCCCGGATAAGGCCACGGCGGACGCCGCCTGCTGGCTTATTCGCCGCTCTGCCGTCGCCCTGGGAATAATATCTTCTTCCATCCAAGCACTCTATGAAGCAATGGGACGCGGTGAAGTGCAAGGCTTTACCGTCCCGGCGATCAATCTGCGGGCGATGACGTATTACAGCGCTCAGGCCGTATTCCGTGCGGCTCTCAAAGGCCACGTAGGCCCGGTTATCTTTGAGATTGCCCGGTCGGAAATAGATTATACTTTGCAACGACCTCTCGAATACACCTGCGCCGTCATGGCGGCGGCCATCAAGACCGGTTTTTCGGGAGCGGTTTTTCTGCAGGGAGATCATTTTCAGATCAACGCCAAAAAATTTGCCGCCGATCCGGCCAAAGAAACTCAGGCGGTAAAAAATCTGATCTGGGAAGCAATCGAAGCCGGTTTCTACAATATTGACATTGATACATCAACCCTGGTGGATTTAAGCCGGGAAACTGTTCGGCAGCAGCAGGAAACCAATTACACTCTGGCGGCGGAATTGACAACAATGATCAGGGATCTGGAACCGGAAGGCATTTCCATTTCCGTGGGCGGTGAAATCGGCGAAGTCGGCGGGAAAAACAGCACCGTGGAAGAACTGCAGGCCTTCATGGAAGGTTATCTGGAGACTCTTCGAAAAGAAAGTCAGACTTCTCCTCCCATTAGTAAGATCAGCGTTCAGACGGGAACAGCGCACGGAGGTGTTCCGCTGGCCGACGGCAGTATAGCGGAAGTTAAAATCGATTTTGACGTTTTGCAAAAACTGTCGGAAGTCGCCAGAAAGCAATATGGAT
>Ga0208041_1000918_pt1 | contig 22625 bp, 24 predicted proteins | sample AD_SCU002_MetaG_FD_184453 | JGI IMG/M metagenome (GOLD analysis project Ga0208041, IMG submission 184453) | Active sludge microbial communities of municipal wastewater-treating anaerobic digesters from China - AD_SCU002_MetaG (SPAdes) (version 2) | ecosystem: Engineered > Bioreactor > Anaerobic...
GCCGTCTCGGCAGTCTTGAGACGGCAGTCCTCAACATAACCCGGACAGACGATCTCCCGGGCGCGATGGTTCCGGAGTTCTACGAGACCTACATGCGAACAGGAAACCCCGGCCCGCTCATCCCGATCGTAGAGCATAACAGGCAGGATATCATCTCTCTTGCCCGGTTGTTTGCGCTTCTCCGGGGAGATGACAGGACTGCAGCAACTATAGAGGCGCCTATACCAGAAATGGGGGATGAGAGGGGTGAGATAAAGCCGCAATCGTGACCTTCCCACCGACCGGAGAGGAGGTTCTCATGCCGGATCCTCCTCATCGAAGATGAAGACCTCCTCGATGGTGGAGTCGAGCGCCTTTGCCACCCTGTAGGCAAGTTTCAGGGAGGGGTTGTACTTCCCCTTCTCAAGGAAGACTATCGTCTCCCGCCGGACGCCCACCTGCCTGGCCAGTTCTTCCTGGGTCATCCCGGCCTTCGCCCGAAATTCTTTGATCCGGGTCTTCACCCGGCATCCCCCCTCAAGCCACGTCACCCTGCCTGAATAGGTACCACTGGAAGAGCCGCGCGGAGAGCCCCATCAGCAGGATGGCGGAGACCAGAACAGCCTGGACGCTGAGTACGAGCAGACCAAGGTAGTCAACCCAGAAGAGGATTGCAAGGAAGACCAGGGTCAGCAACCAGGAGTAAGAGATGGCGTATGCCCCGAGTTTCTGAGTCCTCTCGTCCTTCTCCAGATCGTCGCTGCATCTCCAGTGCTGCACACCGGTCACCGCAACGGTCACAAGACCGATAGCAACCAGGACCGAGGAGAGAGATTCCATTCCGTCCACGAGAAATGGGAGGATTATGCCCGCAGCCGCGAGGATCACTCCCACCCCTATCTTTACAGCGTAGGTTCGCTTCATAGTCACACCAGTTGTATATTTCTAACATGGTGTTAGAAATACATAACCTTACCGCTCTTCGCACCCGGCCAGGGTCAGGTTGAAACTCGCCTCCCAGAGATGTCTGCTCACCTGCCAGGGGTCTCATAAAGTGCAGTAGAAGCCATCAAACCAATACCTCAGGCCGGGGCAGAATTCAGAGATGGGGCGGTTGTTTATAGACGCCAGAAGAAAATATCCTGAAATTGGAGTTCTTTTGCGGCGTTCATGGGGTTGCGCCCCGGCCTGTGTGGACGGATTCCGGGGGCGGACACATCACCGCCCGCCTCTTCCAATCCGGATCCGGGGCGATCGGGCGGTGGGGGTGTTTTTACCTCACACGGAAAAGAGTGTCCGGTTGAAACGCAGGAGACAGGAGAGGGGGGAGTCGTCTCCGCCTCCCCCCTCCCCGTCAGCCCCACCCCCAGGGGGGTGATTCCCCCTCGATACACTGCCAGGGAGGAGATCTCCTTACCACGTTCTCGGTGAGATACTTCCCTGAGATCCCGTTTCCGTCGCTGCCACGGCTTTCCAGGATCTGTCATCATGCACCGCCCGCCCACCGGATGGAGGAGGCCAGCCTCAAAAGACGTTTCACCACGGTGGTGATCCGATGGCGTCAAACCATGATCGAACTGGTTTGATGGCCTCCCAATAAGAACAAGAAAGACCGAAAAGGTATAAACCGTGGTGGTTTAAGCCTTTTAACCCCCCGGCTTCCGGATGACCGACCTGACCGTCAGAAAGACCGGACCGCGGAGATCCACTTTTTTGTTGTGGTCTGTGATGTAGCGCATCACGTAGTCCTCGATACGCAGGTTGACATCGGAGGGGAGTTTTGCCATCTTCACCTGGACGCGAACCTCCTCCCCGCACCTGGCCGCCTCCTCGATCCTGGCGGCTGCAAGCCCTGCCACGGCGTCCAGGTAGGTGATCCCTGTGGAGACGCCCTCCTGGCGGACGGTTGCCCACTTCGCGGTATCGGGTACGCCGAGCACCGAACCGTTATGGACAAAGACCTCGTTTAAGCAGGCGGGGCCGCAGAGTTTCGTGTTGGACTCGGTCTCCTCGACCACCACTTCAACCTCACGCCCCGCGATCTCGCCACTCCAGGCAACAAACGCACACGGCCCGGGGGCGGCGGCGTGCTCCGCAGCGGTGGCCCGGATACCCTCTGCCATACGTCGCCCCGCAACAGACGCCGGTTCTTCACGGAGATGGATTGCACCGGCGATCTCGCGGTCGGAGACCTCCTGCGGGAAGAACTGCGGGTAGGTCAGCTGCCGGATATCGTTTGACTGGTAAACGATCATCGCAAGACGCTCCACCCCAAGACCCAGGTTCATCACCGGCACTCCGATCCCGTACTCCGCAAGCGCCGACGGGGAGTAGAGGCCAAACGTAGCGACCTCCACCCACCCGAGCGAGGGATGGCGTGCATAGACCTCCGTCTGCGTTCCAGGCATGTAATACTTCGACCGCTTCTCGTCGGGCTGGAACCTGAATTCAGTGAACCCGAACGCCGAAAGAAGCGCCTCGCTGACGGCTTTCCCCTCCTCAAGGGTGACATCCTCCCCGGCAACGACACACGAGGCCGAGTGATAGGCCATCAGGCGGGTTGGCCCCTCCTCCTGCTCCCTCCGGAAACACCGGTCCACCGAGAAGAGCCTGAGGGGCAGCCGCTGCCTGTCCCAGATAGAGGAGAGCGTCAGGAACCAGCCGCTCGTCATGTGGCTGCGCAGGGTGTTGCGCGACGACTCCGGAGCAAGGTCGCGGAACTCCGGAAAGACCGCATCAAGGATATGCACCACGGCAGCATCATCGGCCTCGAGCACGGCCGCAAGTTCGTGCACCAACTCGTCACCGTCGATCTTTCCTTTCTTATAGCCGTGGAGGGTCTCACGGAGCCTCTCCTCGGTTCCGGCAGTGAGCGCACGGCCAAGGATAGCCTCGATCTCCTCGATCTGCTTTCTTGCGATCCCGACGTTCGGCCGGGGCAGACCGCCGAGGTAGAAGACCCGGTCAAGGACGGCCATTGCTTCAGGACCGAACTGCCGGTAGATGTCCGATTCTTCGACGATCAGGGGGTTCATCGCCTCGTCAAACCCCATCGCGAGATATGTCTCGCGAAGCCGCTCCACAATATCGAAGATCGGGTGCTCCCTCGCCCGGGCGTAGCGAAGCCGGGGATAGCGGCCCGAGACCCCCGGCGGCGTCAGGACAGACGGCCCCTCATACCAGGCGTGCTCGAAGTCCTCTCTAGCCCTCTTTTTGAACTCTTCCACATCAAATCTCATACATCTCTCTCCAGGCAGACAACGCGGGAAAGCGGGCTCTCATCTTTAATGAAATAGTCCGAGTGCTGCGAAACCATCTCTGAAAATTCCCGGATCTCAGCGTGTTCCGGCATCTGCTCCCTCAGCAATCGGTTTCTACTGTACCCAAGATACATATAACCCTTTACCTCCACAAACCTGGCACCGGAATCCTGGTAGATCGCCGCGTAACGCTCCGGAGAGAAGTCGTTGTAACCGCGAACCAGGGTGGTGCGGATGGCCGACCGCCGCCCGGCAAGCCCTGCAAGGCTCTCCAGCACCAGGTCCCAGTAATCCTCCTTTGGTCGACAGAGGCGCAGGTAGGTCTCCCGGTCGGGAGCGTCCAGGGAGACGTAGGTCTGGTAGGGCCGGCACCGGCCGAGAACCTCCGGCCTCGTGCCGTTTGAGACCAGGAAGGTTGTGTAGCCTTCGGCGTTGAGGCCGTCCACCAGTTCCGGGAGGCGTGAGTAGCAGGTCGGCTCCCCTGAGAGGGATATCGCGACCATCGTGGGATTCAGGGCCTCGGCGAACCGTTCCGGCGTGACGTAAGGCGATACCTTGTATCCCGCGAGCGCCTTCTTCTGGGCGCGCCGGAGGTTTGTGATGATGACCTCCGGCGGACACTCTTCCTCCTCCACGACCTCGTGCTCAAACGACCGCCAGCAGAAGAGGCATCGCTGGTTGCACCGCAGGGTAGGAGTCATCTGGACACAGCGATGGCTCTCAATGCCATAGAACTGCGCCTTGTAGCACATCTCCCCGCCTTTTAGCGCCCGCTTGCACCACATACATGGTTTCACGGCTGCCGAGGAGGCCGGGGTGATGAACTGGTAGCCCTGTCTGCGCAGGACGTTACATGCTTCTGAGTGCATCGATCCCGAGGGTCTCAAGTGATTCCTTCAAGGTGTTCCTGACCGCATCCACGAGTGTAAGACGGCTGTTGCGGGTCTCACCCTCGCTCTTCAGAACCGGGTCATAGTGGTAGAAGGCGTTGAAGAGGTCAGCGAGGTCGCGAGCGTAAGCAGCGAGGAGGTGCGGCCGGAGCTCCGCCACAACCTGCTCAATAACGGCCGGGAACCTGGCCAGGTGTCTGGCAAGCGCGATCTCGTGGTCGGTCTCGTAGTGATACGCCGGCTCGAACCCACCGGCCTTCTCCAGTATGCTGCATGCACGGGCATGGGCATACTGGATGTATGGGCCGCTCTGCCGCTCGAAGTCAAGCGCCTCCTTCCAGTCAAAGACCGTGCTCTTCTCGGGCGATACCTTAACGATATCGTAGCGGACGGCAGCGATTGCGACCGATTTTGCGATCGCGCACCGCTCCCCTTCGGGGAGTTCCGGCCGGCGGGCGGTCACCTCCTCGAACGCCTTCGCGGCAACCTCCTCGATCAGTTCGTCCGCCGAGACGAACTTGCCTGCCCTGGTGCTCATCGAGCCTTCAGGAAGCGAGACAAACTCAAAGAAGACGATCTCCGGGGATTTCTCACCCAGGAGTTTCAGGGTGGCCTGGAGCTGGGCACCGATCAGTTTATGATCCGCCCCGAGCACGTCGATCAACCGATCATAGTTACGCCCTTTCCATATGTGGTATGCGAGATCCCGGGTGCTGTAGACCGATGTGCCGTCGCTGCGCCGGAGGATGTACCTCTTCTCAAAACCAAACTCAGATAGGTCAACCCAGAGGGTCTCATCTTCCACGGCCTGCGGCAGCCGCCGGACACGTTCGATGACCCTGTCCACGTCACCGATCCGGACAAAATCGCTCTCCCAGACAAACCGGTCATGATAGGCGTTTAAGGCGGCGAGGGTCGCCCTGATCCCCTCAAGACAGAGAGAGACCGCACTCCGGAACTTCTTGACGGCCACGGGGTCGCCGCGCTCCACCTTCTGCATGAGAAGGTCGATCTCGTGGGTGATCTCCGGATTCTTCTCGATCTCGCGGTTCGCCGCTATATAGACACGGGCAACGTAATGGTCCTCCTTCTCGCCCTTCCCGCGGGGGATGTCGAGGTGATCGAAACCCCAGGAGACGATGGCGATCTGGCGGCCCATATCATTTAAGTAGTACTGGACCTCAAGCGGGTAGCCAGCCTTCCGGAACGCCCGGGCCAGACTGTCCCCGATGACAGTGTTGCGGATATGGCCGACGTGAAGCGGGCCGTTCGGGTTCGCGCTCGTATGCTCGAGCACGACCCGGCTGGAACGGCGGGGACGGCTTCCGTAACCGGGTTCGACCGCCTCCCTGACCGCCTCCGCAAGGAGTGTCGGCCCGAAGCGGAAGTTGAGATAGGGCCCGGCCGCCTCAACCTGGATATCGCCGAGTTCCGGGTTTTTCCCCAGTTTCTTTGCGATATCAGCGGCGATCTCCTGCGGCGGCCGCTTCTCCTTCTTTGCAAGCTTAAACGCTACCGTGGAGGCAAGATCGGCGTGATCCCCTCCGGCGGTGAGGAGGACGTCCTCCTCACCGGTGCATGCCCTGAGCATGCGTTCAATATGGTGGTATTTCTCCTGATACATCAGTAGCCGGTCCTGTAACGCAGAATTGCAGCGATTCCGCCAAACGCATTGTAGAGCATCGAGCCCTCCTCAAAATCATCCGAGATGATCTTGACCGTCGTGTTGCTCTGGTCAGCAAGCGCGGTCAGTTCATCGATGATGTCGCTCTCCTCGGCCACATAGAGCGGCGAGGTGTCGTTTGGGCAGGTGCCGAGGTCGAGATCCTTGATATGTTTGCCAGGCTCGACGCTGACCGTTCGCTCCTCGGTGTAATCACAGTTCGGGCAGGCAAGTTTCAGTCTTGCTCTACGAAGTTTATCGGAGAGGAGGAGGGTATCGACGGCACCAAGCTCCAGGTTCTTACGCACGCTCTCCTCACCGTAAGCGGCCGCTCCGTCATCCTTTACCAGTTCCTGGAGGAACCGGTTCATCACCGTCTTCTCCTTGATGACTTCAAGCCCTTTAAGTGCATCCGCTGCGTTCTCGACGAGTTCTGCAAGCCCTGACTCGTTTGTGTAGGAGACGTCAAACAGCCCGATGATCCGTTTCTGCACCTCGTGATGCAGGTAGCCGCCGGCTTCAAACTCCTCCTTTGTCGGGGTCGGGCCGCCGATCAGGACACCCTTGAACCTCTCGAAGAAATCTTTCTCTCCAAGAAATATCTCACTTGCGAGATCGCCAACCTTCTTGTAGAACTCGTTGATGGCGATCAACCGCAGCCGCTGAAACCGGACGCTCGACTGACCTCCTTTTCTCTGTTTGCCGGGCACGGTCGAGGTGACGCCGCGGACGGGTTCGATCCGGTTGCCCCGCAGGAAACCAATGTAAGCCTCTCGCCGGTCGATGACTATAAGGCCGTAGACCTCCTTCTCCTCCAGCATCTGCTGCAGGGGTTCGAGTTCGAACGTGGAACTGCAGCGGTACATGTAGGTGTTGAGCGGTTCGGGCGGTTCGATTATCTCGCACTGGAGATCCGTGCGGTCGCCACCGACGTTTATCGTGCCGCAGAAGATCGCCAGGCCGTTCTCCGGCGGGCGCTTGTAGTACTTCAGGCGGGAGAGGATGGAGGATATTGCACTCTGGACGTTTGTCCGGGTCTGTTTGCTCTTGATGTTTGAGCACTGCCCGAACTCGTCGCGGAGCTGGGCGGTCACATCGGATATCTGCTTATCCGGCGGTATGTATAGTGTGATAAGCTCGGTGCCGCTCCCCTCCTTCTCCGCAAGCCTCTCAAGCGTCTTTTTAAATTCGTAGCGCTTTCGCGCGGTTTCCATCTCTTGCGTCTCTACCATCGGGGTTCACCAAGCTTTATTATTGATGTTCATTCATCGAAGCTACTATCTGTTTATCCCCGGATCGCATAAACTTGCGCCCATTCGCTGCAACACTCAACCAAGACAGCGGCAGACAAGGCAGATCGTCTTTGCATCGATGATCGTTGCGTTCGCGATCATTCCTGGAAGGGCGGAAAGCGGGACGCGGAGAACCTCGATAAACTCATCATCATCCCTCCTATACTCAGAACTCGGGGATAGACCCTCCGCCATGAACAGCCAGATCCGCTCGTCAGTATAACCAGGGGATGGGTAGATCCAGCCTTTAGGGATAAACCTCTCCGCCTTCATGCCGGTCTCCTCGATCAGTTCCCGGTAGGCGGTCTCCTCTGGCTTCTCGCCCTCATCGATCGTGCCTGCCGGGGCTTCCAGTATGTAGTCGTCAATCGCAAACCGGTACTGCCGGATCAGGTAGCAGGCGTCCCCTTCTACAGGGAGGATCGCAACCGCCCCCCCGGGATGGACTATCACCCGCTCCTTCTTCTCGCCGTCAGGGAGCGTGACCACTTTTTTCTCAACGGTGAGACGTTTTCCACTGTAGATCTCCATGTTTATGCCTCATACTCGATTGGATCCTCAAGCCCGAGTTCACGGAAGGCCTCTCTCCGGTAGTGGCAGGATGAGCATACCCCGCAAGCCCGGTCGCTGCTGCGGTAGCACGACCAGGTAAGTTCGTAGGGGACGCCGAGAGCAAGACCCACCCTGACGATATCCGCCTTCGTCATCCGGACAAACGGTGTCATCAGGGTGATCCGCGGGTCAGCCGCCGTTCCGAGGTCGATCACCCGCTGGAACGCCTCGATGAACTCCGGCCGGCAATCGGGATACCCCGGGTAATCCCCCGTCTGGACGCCGATGAAGATCGCCTCCGCCCGCCGGGCTTCCGCGAGACTGGTTGCAATGGCGAGGAGGTTTGCATTCCTGAACGGGACATAGGTGGTAGGTACACCTCCCTTCTCACCAGCGTAATCCTCGATCGGGATCGATGGATCCGTCAGACTCGAGGCGCCGATCTTCCTGAAGTGCTCAAGGCCAATCTCGACAAACTCGATGGCCTCAAGCTTACGCGCGATCAAAAGGGCACACTCCCGCTCCTTCTCCTCCGTTCGCTGGCCGTATGTGAAATGGAGCGCGATTATATCGTAACCCATATCCTTTGCAACGTAGGCAAGAGTGCTCGAATCCATGCCGCCGGAGAGGAGGCAGACTGCTTTCATCTATCTCATCCCCAGGACTTTGTGAAGTTGCACCTGAAACCTCACAGGAAGATTCTCACTCACTATATAGTCTGCAATGGCGCGGCAATCAGACCCCTCCACCGGCGAGACGAAAACCTCGCCCCCGATCCGGTAGCGGCCCATAACAGCCCTCGCGTAGAGGAGGTCGTCCATATCAGCCACCACGAACTTGACGCTGTCATGCGCGGTTATCGCCGAAAGAAGTGATAGATCGCTTCTCTCGCCAGATGATGGGCATTTAACGTCCATGCATATGGAGGCGTAAGGCTGCATCTCCCGGAAATCCAGACTGCCGTTCGTCTCGATCTCGACTGAATAACCATGAAGTTTGAACTTTTTCAGAAGTTCCAGGAGATCTTCCCGCTGCAGGAGCGGTTCCCCGCCGGTGATGCAGATGTATGCGCCGCGGAGCAGCCAGACCCGGTCGAGAACCTCCCCAACGCTCATCTCCTCCCCCTCGTTCCAGGCGTAGGGGGTGTCGCACCAGGCGCACCGGAGGTTGCAGCCTGCCAGCCTGACAAAGGTGCAGGGCCGCCCCTGGTTCTTTCCCTCCCCCTGAAGGCTCCGGAAGATCTCACTGACGATCATAGGTGCGCTCTGCGTAACAGGATGTGGACTCCCAGACCCGGATCTTTGCAACACGGGCGTCGCTTTCCTGCCGTGCAGCCTCGGCATCGATCATATCCGCGATCACATCGGCAAGGGTCTCGCTTGTCGGGTCGCCGCGGGTGGTGACGACCGGATGAAACGTCTCGATGCACGCCGCCATGGGATCGTCCTCGTTCAGGATCACCTGGTGATCGAACCTTCCCACGACCTCTTTGATGCAGTTGTAGTCAAGGACTATTCCCGTGCGCTCATCGGCCGTTCCCTCGATCCATACCTCAACCCGCCACTGGTGACCATGCAATCGAAAACACTTTCCCCGGTAGTGGATCAGGCGGTGGGTCGCCTCGAAAAAGACCTCTTTATATATCCGGGCTGTCATCAATGAAGGTTGCCCGCCGGGATATAATATTATATCAGGTCGAGATCAAATTACCTGGATAAGCAACCGGCGCAGAGGAGGGTTTCCACAATATATAAATCCGAACGCGCGTTGTTTTATAGCACAGCAGGAGTTGCTCCTATCTACAAATTTAACAGATACGAGGGTATTCGATGGGAAACGGTAAATTTGCAGCCCGAAAACTGAAGCGCGATTCAAAGAAGATGCGATGGCATGACCCTGTCTACGCGCGGCGCCAGCTCGGACTTGATGTGAAGTCCGACCCCCTGGAGGGAGCGCCGCAGGCCCGCGGGATCGTTCTCGAAAAGGTGGGTGTCGAGGCGAAGCAGCCGAACTCGGCCATCCGGAAGTGCGTCCGCGTGCAGTTGATCAAGAACGGTCGTCAGGTGACTGCGTTTGCCGTCGGTGATGGCGCCATCAACTATATCGACGAGCATGATGAGGTCGAGATCGAAGGCATCGGCGGCAGACTGGGGAGGTCGATGGGTGATATCCCCGGTGTCCGCTACGTTGTGACCAAGGTTAACAACGTCAGCCTGCGTGAGATGGTCATCGGGCGCAAGGAGAAGCCGCGGAGGTAAGCGACAATGACTGAAGCAGAGACGGAAGCAAACGCCCAGCAGTTATTATTCAACCGCTGGGACATGAGCGAGGTTGAGATCCGGGATCCAAGCCTTGCCCGCTACGTGAACCTGCACACAATGATCGTGCCGCATACATGCGGCAAGCTCGCCGGCCAGCAGTTCAACAAGAGCAACATGCTGATCGTGGAGCGCCTGATCAACAAGCTGATGCAGACCGAACACAACACCGGCAAGAAGGAGCTTGCCATCCGCATCGTCCGTGATGCCTTCGAGATCGTCTACCAGAAGACAAGAAAGAACCCGGTACAGGTCCTGGTTGACGCTGTCGCGAATACCGGCCCCCGTGAGGAGACGGTCAGGCTGAAGTACGGTGGCATCAACGTCCCGAAATCGGTCGACACCGCACCCCAGCGCCGCGTCGATACCGCGTTGCGGTTCATAACAGATGGCGTATACCAGGCAAGCCACAAGAAGAAGAAGAGTGTGAGCGAGGCGCTTGCCGAGGAACTTATCGCGGCCGCGAACGGCGACACCCGTTCGTACGCCGTCTCGAAGAAAGAAGAGCGCGAACGTATTGCAAAGGCAGCCCGCTAAAGACCCTCCATTATTTTTGGTGTTTTTTCATGACCCGACGAAAGAAGATGGTAGAGCGGGTGACGGAACTGATGGACAAACCGGAGCAGATCCGGAACATCGGCATCGTCGCCCACATTGATCACGGAAAGACAACCCTCTCAGACAACCTGCTTGCCGGCGCGGGCATGATCAGCGAGGAGCTTGCCGGCCGGCAACTCTTTATGGACTCAGATGAGGAAGAACAGGCGCGCGGCATAACCATCGACGCAAGCAACGTCTCGATGGTCCACGAATACGACGGAAAGGAGTACCTGATCAACATGATCGATACCCCGGGCCACGTGGACTTTGGCGGTGACGTGACTCGCGCCATGCGTGCGGTGGATGGTGCTGTAGTCGTCGTGGACGCGGTAGAGGGCACCATGCCCCAGACGGAGACTGTGCTTCGTCAGGCGCTGAAAGAGGGTGTCCGCCCGGTTCTCTTTATCAACAAGGTCGACCGGCTGATCAACGAGCTGAAGGTGGACGAGCAGGAGATGCAGATCCGCCTTGCAAGGGTGATCGACAAGGTCAACAAGCTGATCAAGGGTATGAACGAGAAGATGTACAACGAAGGCTGGAAACTGGATGCCGCAAAAGGCACCGTAGCCTTCGGGTCCGCCCTCTATAAATGGGCCGTCTCCATCCCGTTCATGAAAAAGAGCGGGGTCTCATTCAAAGAGGTCTATGAGAAGTGCAACTCCGGCGACATGAAGTGGCTGGGGAAGAACAGCCCCCTGCACGCCGTCCTTCTCGACATGGTGGTCAAGCATCTCCCAAACCCCATCGAGGCCCAGCACCGGCGTATACCCATCATCTGGCACGGCGATTATAGCACCCCCGAAGGGAAGGCGATGATCAACTGCGACCCGAACGGTCCCGTATGCCTTATGGTCACAGATATCTCGTTTGACCCGCACGCGGGCGAGGTTGCCACCGGTCGCCTCTTCGCAGGAACGCTCCGCAGGGGCACCGAGTGCTACATCATGGGGACGGCGAAACGGGTAAACCGTCTCGCCCAGGTCGGCATCTTCATGGGTGCCGAGCGGATCGAGGTGGAAGCGCTCCCGGCAGGCAACATCGCCGCCGTGACGGGCTTGAAAGACGCCATCGTCGGTTCGACCGTCACGACACTCCTTGATATGACCCCGTTCGAGTCGCTGAAGCACTACTCGGAGCCTGTCATGACCGTCGCTGTCGAGGCAAAGAACATGAAGGACCTCCCGAAACTGGTTGAGGTTCTCCGTCAGGTTGCTAAGGAAGACCCGACTGTACAGGTCTCGATCAACGAAGAGACCGGGGAGCACCTGATAAGCGGCATGGGGGAGCTTCACCTGGAGATCATCACGGGGCGTATCAAGCGCGACAAGGGCGTCGATATCATCACATCTCCGCCGATCGTTGTATACCGCGAGACGATCACGGGTCGGGCTGGCCCGGTTGAGGGGAAGTCGCCTAACCGCCACAACCGGTTCTACATCGAGCTCGAACCGATGGACCCGGCGATCGTGAAGTTGATCCATGATGGCGAGGTCTCGATGAACCAGCAGGCGCTTGAGCGGCGTGACATCCTGGTCGCCGCAGGGATGGATAAAGAGGAGGCCAAGAACGTCAGGGCGATCGAGGGCACCAACATGTTCATCGACATGACAAAGGGTATCCAGTACCTCAACGAGACCATGGAGTTGATCCTGGAAGGATGGCGCGAAGCGCTCCGCGGTGGCCCGCTCGCCGATGAACAGGTCCAGAACCTGAAGGTCAGGCTGGTAGATGTGAAACTCCACGAAGACGCCATCCACCGCGGCCCCGCCCAGGTCATCCCGGCGGTCAGGAGCGCTGTCAAGGCAGGCATGCTGATGGCCGGCGACTCGCTCCTCGAACCTATCCAGAAGATCCAGATCACCGTCCCGGCCGATCTGATGGGTGCGGCAACCTCGCAGATCCAGGGCCGCCGCGGCCAGATCTTTGATATGCAGAGCGAAGGCGACACGGTGACGGTCATCGGCAAGGCACCGGTCGCCGAACTCTTCGGGTTTGCCGGGGATATCAGGTCGGCAACAGAAGGGCGTGCGATGTGGAGCACCGAGTTCGCCGGGTTCGAACTGGTTCCGGCAGGCCTGGTGGAAGAGGTGGTCAGGAGCATCCGCCGCCGCAAGGGCCTGAAGGAGCAGATCCCGCGGCCGGAAGACTACCTGTCGTAATCAACCCCGATACCCTCATATTTTCTTTTTTCCATCCACAGCGGCCAGATACAGGTGTAAAACCACCGGTCACCAATTGGTTATATCAACTTCTTCGTCTGGATGGATGCAAGCAGGCGGGCCGGAGATACGGCGTTAAAGATCCACTGACCGGCGAGGTCATGCTGCAGAGGATAGAGGAGAGGCGGCGGGTTTTTCTGTCAACCGTTATAGAATGATATGGTCGACACGAGAACACGACCCGCCACGTGGAGCAAGAAGATGATACGGATCCCGCAGTGCATGAGCACACAGCACCCTGACAACGTTAACCTGCCGTTTTTTGCCGAGAGTCCCGAACTTGGCGGGGACGATGAGGTGCAGGAGGCATACTACGCCTACTCCCACCTCGGCTGCAGCGAACAGATGTGGGACTGCGAGGGAAAAGAGGTTGACAACTTTGTGGTCAGGAAACTCCTGAGCCGCTACGAGACTTTCTTCCGGGAGAAACGGCTTGGACGGGATGTCTTCCTCACAATGCGCGTTCCAAATCCGGAGGTCGAGAGCGCCGAGGCAAAGATCCTGCTTGAAACACTCGAGAGCATCCCGCGGTCATTTGATACGGCATGCCTCTTTTACGGGGAAGAATGCTCCCCGATATTTGAGGTTATCCTGCCGATGACCACCTCCCATCTTGCCATCGACAACATCTACCGATACTATAGAGACGTCGTCGTCGGAAAACAGGAGAGACGTCTCCGGGAGGGTGGGCCAACCATCGCTGACTGGATCGGAAGATTCCGACCGGATCGAATCAACGTCATACCACTCTTTGAGGATATGGCCAGTATGCTTGATGCCCACAACGTGGTCAGGCGCTACCTCCAGGACAAGGATATCGCTGACCAGCGTGTCTTCCTTGCCCGGTCAGACCCGGCAATGAACTATGGGCTCATCAGCGCCGTCCTCCTCAACAAGATCGCTCTCCAGAATCTCCAGGAGGCCTCAGAAGAGGCCGGAGCAGGAATTCATCCGATCATAGGTGTCGGTTCGGCACCTTTTAGAGGAGGGCTCACGCCGCTGACGGTCGATCGGGTCGCTGCCGAGTATCCCAGCGTCCGGACGTTTACCGTTCAGTCGGCGTTCAAGTATGACTACCAGCTTGAAGATGTCCAGAACGCTATCCGGGTGCTGGAAGAACGCCAGCCCACAAAACCGACGAAGATCGAAGAAGATGCGGCACTTGATATCATCTGGAGGTATACGCGGGCATATGAGCGCTGGCTTGGACCGTTTGCCCCTCTGATAAATCGGGTTGCCCGATATGTTCCGGAGAGACGGAAACGGAAACTCCATATCGGTCTCTTCGGGTATGCGCGAAACACAGGCGGGATCACCCTGCCACGGGCAATCAAGTTCACCGCCGCTTTCTACTCGATCGGCCTTCCTCCAGAGATACTGGGCCTGAATGTGCTGGATGATGCGGATATCGAGTTTATACGGAAAGTCTATATCAACTTTGATGAGGATCTTAGAGCCGCCTGCCGGTTCCTCAACACAGAGACCGGTTTTGTTCCACCGGACCTTGCAGCCACGGTGACTGACCTGGTGGACGTCGTCCCGGACGAGGAGCATGCCCGCCTCACCACCGCCATCTCGCGGGCGCTGCGCGAGAACGAGACCGGTGGGTTGACCCCGCTTATCCTGGAGGCTGCAAACCGACGGAGATTCCTGGGGTGAGGGGGATCTCCGACCGGTGTGGGAAAAAATGAAGAGTTATCTGATGATGAAATCCATCGAGAAGGTGGTCTCGTTTCCGGTTGCTTCTTCCCAGGGGCGCCTGTATATCGTGGTAAACTCGACGGAACCGGGCTCTGCTGCGACATACTGCCACTGGTGCACACCACCGGCGCCCACGACCTCTGTCTCTCAGGTGCGATGAAGATCTCGTTCACGTACTGAAGGCCGGCAGATGAGGTGACGTTCCACCTGTAACCGGTAGTCGGGTTCTCATCAAGGGTGATGGTGATCCTGCTCCCCACCGGTTGCGTCTCATTGGAGATGTAGTTCTCCGCTGCGGGCGTGTCGCCGCACCCGGTGTGGGTGCCGCAGTCGGTGTCCCCTCCCCTGTCGGCTGCGACGTGCATCCGGCCGCAAAGAGGCAGATGAGCAGCAGTCCTGCGATCAGGACGCCGTAGAGTCTTTTTCGCTGGTAGATGTGATGCGGTTGCACAGGTCTTGCTAAAAATCTTTCCGTAAACGACCACGGCCGGAAGCGCGTGACAGTTCAAGCGTTCGAACCCGGACTCTCAGCCCAGCCGAAAAACTCCGTTGATCCGTAATCCCCCACAGCCGGCATCTCGACGCCCTCATCCTTTTTCGCGCCGGGACCATCCTCAAAAACCGTGGATCCGGCGATTACTTTGCAGATGCCCGATCGGCAGAGGTTTCTCCCATGGCTGCTGCACAGACTATCCTGCCAGCGGTTTCGGGCGTCCGTAATGGCCGCGGCAGAGCGGGGGCGCCGATGGAGAACTGCATACAACGGAGGAGCAGCGCTTCAGACATGCCGGACGCTGCCGAAAGCGTCCCATCCATCAATCCACCTGCTCAGGGCTCCGCTTCGCCTCTGATCTCACGAAGGGCGCGGCGGATCGCCGTCCTTACTTCAGGCTCCACCTCGTCCTCGAGGGCGGCGGAGAGGGCAGCAGTCGCCCGCGAGTCGCGGAGTTTCCCGAGCGCCTCCGCGGCGGCAGTCCTGACATCCTTCTTTCCATCCGCAAGCAGCGGGAGGATTGGTTCGACTGCCCGGGGGTCGCCGATCTCTCCAAGCGACCAGGCAGCACCGCGCCGTGCCCAGCGATCCCCATCTCTCAGGAGAAAGAGAAGCGGTTCGACCGCCCGGGGGTCGCGGACTTTCCCGAGAGCCTGCGCCGCGACCCACCGAACCTCGTTCTCGGGATCCTGCAAGGCGGCAATCAGCGGTTCGACCACCCGCGGATCGCTGCACGTCCCGAGCGCCTCAACCGCCCGCAGCCGGTAGGGGGTGCTCTCGTCAGAGAGCTGCTCAATGTACTTCTCGATGTTCTCCTCGCGACGTTTATCCCTGTCCTCCATGAGACGTTTTACCGAGCGCTCCACATATGCCCCTCCTGTCTTTTGCCTGTTACACAGAAGTGTATCTTACAGTATATAGCATCTGGCATAGCAGCCCACCAAACAGCAATACGTGGGTTTTTTCCCATATCCTCAGTTTTTACAGAGATATTTCATCCTCGCCGACCACCTCGAACCTGATTATCCTGTAGGTGTAGGAGCGGCCATCCGGTGCGGTGAAGAAGGAGGGAGACCATCAATCCAAGTTCATCCGAGATCCATAGTTCAGCATCGTCATCCAGGGTGTGCTGTTCAAAACCGAAACCGCTGAGCGCCTCTTCGATGGCAGCATCAGACTCCGTGTCCCTGACCATCTCGAATGTCGCTGCGAGTGGGTAGTCCTGCACCTCGAGGGCGGATACCTGGAACCTTGCCTGCCTCTCGGCGAGGAAGAGGCTATCCAGAACTGCCATGATCTCCAGCACTACAGGATCCATCCCATCTGGCCCCATACCTGTAGGTTGGATGTTGCCGTTATATGGTTGTTCGGTGACCAGCGCCCTTTCGGGCAGTGCCGCTTGCGCCGTCGACTGCGGAACAATCTTTCCATGAGACGCGAGAGAGGTACCAATATGATTCCCATGGCAGCCCGGAACTATTACTGTCTCGTTCATCTTGCCATCATATCGAAATCCTAAAACATCTTCTCGCCAATAGAAGCCTGATGGCAGAAGACAGACTCAAGATTGTCGTGTTTGGATCATTCAATGCGGGCAAATCAAGTTTCATCCAGGCGCTCGACCCCCGCAGCCGTCACATCGAGGCCTCCTCAGACGAAGGCCCGACCACCGTGGCGCTCGATTTCGGCAGACTCAAAGTCAACGGGAGGGCTGTCTACCTCTTCGGGACGCCCGGGCAGGAGCGGTTCGAGTTTGTCCGTCAGGTCCTCTCGCGTGGGATGGACGGCGCTATCATCATGGTGGATGCAACAAAGGGCGTGGATGCCATGACCAGAGATCTTTATCTCCGGTTGAAAGCGCTTGAGGTCCCACTCGCGTTTATGGCAAACAAGTGCGACTGTCCTGATGCGATGCCCGACGCCATCTGCCGCGATCTCCACGGGGAGATGGTCTTCCCCATCTCTGCCTTAAACAGCGAGGATGTCCATGCGGCACTTGAGACCTTTGTTGAAACCCTCTCCCGGAGGTAGCGATCTTTTTATGCCCGCGGGTTGCCACCTCTCTACACACGATTGACCCCTGACTCCATTTATACCCGCGAAGTTGCCAGGCGCCTCATGGATCTCCTCTCAAGCGGAGACGCCGGAGACCTCGCCGCGTACCTCGCGGCGGAGAGCAGCCTCGCGGGCCCACGCACAAACCAGGATCTGACGGAGGCGTTTGCCAGGGCAGTCCGGGAATTTGCTGCCGCCGACCCGGAAGACCGCCGGATACTCAGTGACCTCTGCGTTGAACTCGCCTGCATATCACCCGAAGATGCACCGACGGACGACCCGCACGAGTTCCTCTCGGTCTGCGGAGTCAGGGGTATCGCGGCGATGGGCACGATATCACCCGGATGCGTGAAGGCGGCGCTCCGGAAACTCGCAGAGAGCGCCGACGACCCGAGGTGGCGGATCCGGGATGCAGTGGCGATCGGGCTCAAGGATCTCCTCGCCCGGCACCGGGACGTGACCGTCTCCGAACTGAATGGCTGGGTGGAGGGGGGTTCATGGTCCGCCATGCAGACCGTTGCCGCCGGGATTGCTGACGCGGACGTGCTCAGAGAGCCAGATCTCGCAGAGGCGGCGCTCCTGCTCCATCGGAAGATCATGATCCGTGTCTACACCGCTGGTGAGAGGGAGTCCGAAGATTTCCAGGCGCTTCGAAAGACGCTTGGCTGCACGCTCAGCCGGGTCGTTGCCGCCCTCCCGTCCAGCGGGTTTGAGTACCTGCAGCAGGTCTCAACACTGGATGACCAGGAGATCCGGTGGATTGTGAGGGAGAACCTCAAGGATAACCACCTTGCAGGACATTACCCCGAAACGGTGCGGCATATCCAGGCACAGATAGGAGAGCGATAGGGCACCGGGTTCCCTCTCTGGCATATTTAAAGAGTTCAGGCTCTAAAGGCGCAGCGCTGCATCCATGGGCGGGCAGATCCCGATCGCCGGGACGCCCGTGAACCCGGACCATGCGTTCCTTCTCGCGTTTGTCACCCGGACAGAGGCGTGGCTCAGGTTCACCTGAACAGAACCCTCTCGCACCGTCGTAAGGGGGGCGAGGGGATAGAGCACTTTTTGAACGAACACAACCCCATTATATCCGGTAAACCATGGCTCGCGAACTTGACGAGAAGGATCTATCCATCCTTCGAAAACTGGCCCCTGAGTACAGTGGTATCCTCTGCCCCGGGTCCGGGCATGAGTTTCACTCCATCCTTCCACCGGTCTCAAACCACATTGCCAGGGATGATAAGGATTTTGCAGAACGGGTTGCCCGACTCTCAGAAGAGGACTGGGCGTATCTTACGGACCTGATTCTCTCCGGCCGGGAAGACCTGGGATGCGTGCCGGAAGAGGACATCGAGACCATCCTTGCCCATATCGGGGAGAGGGTATCGGAAAAGGCGGCCGAACGTGTCCGCAGACTCTACCACCTCTCAGGCTGCGGAATGCTGTAGGCAACGTACGGTCACATCCGGAAATGGTATATCTCCAGGCGATAACAAGACCTCCATGGAACTGAAAGAACAACTCTCAGGCGTCCCGGGAATGCTCCGGCCGTTCAAAGGATTCCTTCGCGATTCTGGGCTAAATGAGGGCGACCAGGTTGTCTACTACGGCTGCCCCGGCACCTGCACACCCTTCATCGAACTCCTGGGGTTTGCCGTCCGCGACCTCCCTATCGAACAGGTTTATGTGCCCTACGTCAACGAGGCAGCGGCAAAGGTCATCCGGCCGGTCGAGGGCGTCGGTATGCAGGTCTCCGCCGAATCGGCCGTGAAGGTCGACCCGAAGGTGATAGTCCTGATGGGTGGACTCTCGATGCCGGGCGTCCCGGTCACAAAAGAAGCGGTGCGCGGGGCCGTCGCCACCCATCCAGGAGCAATGATCGTCGGTGTCTGCTTCATGCAGATGTTTGAGAAGATGGGCTGGGTCGAGATGTTTGACTTTGACCTCCTCATCGATGCCTCGATCAACCCGGTCAGGGTCTGGCAGTGAGAACGGCCGGCGGAGTCTCACCGTCACCGGGCATCCGCCCGCATGAGATCCGACAGCGGTGATCACGCAGGCAGGCACCTGCCACCCATCCCGCACCTGGGCCCCGGCGCGGGAGGATTTGCCGGATGCAGCCGTATTTCTGCAAAAAACCTATGTTTATTAGGTTAGAGAGCAAACCAATTCATACCGCCTTCCTCACCGGAGACAGGCAATCGCGTGAAGTGGCACCGTGCACCTCTCGTGCCGACCTGGATAAGAATACACTGGTGAACCCGTGTCAACAGAGATAGCCGAACTACTAAGGACGATGGGCTATTCAGATGCCGAGATCTCCGGCCTGATGGAATCGTTTCCTTCCACCGTCATCGAGTACCTGCGGGATTTCCGGTTCCAGGAGGTCCGCGACATCATAGAGACACTCCTCTACATCTATGTAGCCCAGAATAGCGCCTCTTCCCGCGGGGAAGGAGAGGGCGTGATCGAGCAGAGTTGCTACGCCTATACCTCAGGGCCGCTATTTGCCCTTACAGACATTGGCCTCATCGAGTCACTCTCCTGGCACGGGACGACACTGGTCCGACCGACCGCCACGGGCGAGGCGATCGGGCGGGACCTGCTCAAAGCGAGGCTCCGGAGACTGGATATCCAGGGTCTAGCCCGTGAGACCCACGAGATCGTCCCGGTTCTCCTGGCAGGTACGGTGAAAGGGTCTTTCATAAACAAGACGTTCCCATCAACGCCACCCCGCAGCGATGAGACGTTCATAAATTTCCTCCTCAAAAACTGCCCGGGCCTGTTTGAGGGGTGCGAACGGTTCGCCGCCAGGCTCAAAGACGCAGGGTGCGCCGTCCTCGCCTACTCATGCGACCTTGACACCGGCATGATCGACGGTGTTGTCTACACCTTCCCGCCGGAGTTTGCCTATATCCTCAAGGAGATGCTCGAACGGATCGACGCTGGAGTAAGGGATCACTACGATATGCTTCTTGAGTCGTTCTACTCGACGTTCACAGTCCTGCGATACCTTGCTTTCGGCGAGGACTACGAGCGTATCCGCGGATCGCGTGCCCTCCGCCGCGAACTCTCACGCGTCCTTGCGAGCCTTACCGACGTGGTCTACGTCCTGGAAGGGGTGCCAGAGGATGATGGGGTTGACCTTGCAAGGTTCATCGTCAGGGACCGGAACCTCTACGAGAAGCGCCTTCGCGACCTCGAGCATGCACTTATGGCTGAAGTTGCCGGGAAGATCGTTATCGACCTCCAACCCATGCCGGCGGCAGAACCTCCCTGGAAGATCGAGGATGCGCACGCTTTCAGTGAAGACGCAGCCCTCCAGTCACCGGCAGCCGGCCACAGAGAGGTGGGTGAGGAGGTGTGGGACGATCTTGCAATTCCCCCGGAGGAGGGGGAGCGGATTGAAGATAGGGCCGCGGCTGTGGCACACCCCACGCCAGCACCGCTGAGAAACGCTCCTGTGACGGAGCCCCAGCGCTCCGGCGGGCTTGATCTCTTCCTCGGCTACACCGGTGATGGGCAGCGGGTCAACTGGTCGCCAGGGAGGCTCAATAACGGCCACATGATCATCGTTGGCGGGTCAGGAGCCGGTAAGACCGAGACAATCCGGTGTATCGCCTCGGAACTTGCGGCACAATCGATGCCGGTTCTCCTGATCGATTTTCACGGGGACATGGCAGGGACGGGCAGCGATATCCGGTCATACAAGATCCGGGAGGGGGGTCAGTACTACTTCAACCCGCTGGAACTCGACCCCGGGATAGATGAGATCACACCTCTCCGGGCCACATCGGACTTTGTCGATGCCATCTCGATCAACTTCCCGACACTCGGCATCCAGCAGCGCCGAAAGTTAAAGAACATCATAAAGGACTGCTACAGGACCGCCGGGATCACGGCGGATACCGCAACATGGACACGGGTGCTCGACTTTAAGGATATCGAGGGGGGGATCATGTCCTGCGAGGACGAGACGATCCCTGCATACCTCGAGGATATCTTTGACTACAACCTCTTCTCGGGAGAGGAGAAGATCTCGATCCCCGCCATACTCTCCGGCGGGATCACCCATATCAACTTAAACGCCCTCCCGGAGAGCCTGCGCTATCTCTTTGCCGATCTATTCCTCCGCCGGATCTATTATACCCTTCAGGCTATGGGGGAGATCCCACGCGGAACCGATGACGAACGAGCGAAGTTCCGGCTCTTCGTCATAGTCGACGAGGCAAAACTCCTGGTGAGCCAGAAGAGCGGGTCGAAGACGGCCATCAAGGCGGTGCTGAACAAGTACGCCACCGAGATGCGGAAGTTCGGGGTCTCGCTGATCCTGGCGTCACAGCTCATCGCTCACTTTAACGAGGAGATCCTGGCAAACATCGCCGTGAAGTTCTGTATGCGCTCAGAGAACAAGAAGCAGGCCCAGGAGAACGCCAGGTTCTTCGAGGTGAGCGAGAAGGATCTCCTCAACTTCCAGCCCGGGGAGGGTATACTGATCAGCGGCTCGGAGAAGATGAACATCAGGGTCGTCCCCACATCAGAGCGGAAGACCTGAACCAGGAAAAACCTTATCTTGAGGCAGCACGGCACTCTTCCGTATGCCAGGATTGGATACGCAGGTGGATGACCGGGAGAGGGTGGAGCAGGACCATCCAATCTTTGTAATCCAGAAACACGCGGCGAAAACGCTCCACTACGACTTCAGGCTGGAGGTTGATGGCGTGCTTAAGTCATGGACTGTTCCGAAAGGGCCGTCCCTTTCTCCGGAGGAAAAACGCCTCGCCGTCCCGACGGAGGACCATCCCATTGAATACGCCGAGTTCGAGGGGGTTATACCGGAGGGGAGTTACGGCGCCGGTGCGGTTCTCGTCTGGGACAGGGGAACCTACCGCAACCTTACAGAGAGAAGAGGTGAGAAAACAGGGGTTGCGGAGGGACTCAGGCAGGGTCACGTATCCTTCTGGCTGGATGGAACAAAGATCCGGGGCGGCTACGCTCTCACCCGTTTCAGGACGGGAAAGAACGAGGCCTGGCTTCTGGTGAAGAAGAACGACGATGAGGCAGACCCCGGCAGGAATCCAGTCGTTTCAGAACCTCGATCGGTAATCTCAGGGCGAACGATCGAGGAGATTGAAGCCGAAGAGGGTGACCGATAATGGACGAGAGACCACCGGGCAGGAAGCCCCCGGATTTCCCGGTGGAGATGGGCGAGTTTATCTGCCCGGTCTGCGGCAGAATTTACTCAACGCTTGAGGAACTCCATACGCACGTGCGGCGGGTTCACCGCACCCCGCCTGAGGTAAGGTAAGTTGGTCGCGTGGGGGATGTTGCGGTGCGCGCTGAAGCCAGGGTGCCGCCTGACTCCGTGTATCCGGAAATGGTTCCCAGTATTCACTCGTGTTCGGGTTTTCAAGGGGGGATGCTGACTGTTACGGGCACGGATTGTCAAGCGGTCATTTCTCCACCTGGATTCCAGCAGGATAGATCCCGCCGAACCCTGCAGACAAAATAATTGTCTTTTAAGACCTGATCACCCCGAAACCCACGGAGGGTTGACCCCAGAAAAAATCTGGTTCCTTTCATAATTCATATTTAGTATTACA
>Ga0208041_1000921_pt1 | contig 22508 bp, 13 predicted proteins | sample AD_SCU002_MetaG_FD_184453 | JGI IMG/M metagenome (GOLD analysis project Ga0208041, IMG submission 184453) | Active sludge microbial communities of municipal wastewater-treating anaerobic digesters from China - AD_SCU002_MetaG (SPAdes) (version 2) | ecosystem: Engineered > Bioreactor > Anaerobic...
ATCATTTACCAGCTAGTACCGATTGAAAAACTGAATCAGCTTACACGATCCAATCACCAGGGGTTGATTGCATTTGTTTCTCAGATTGAATACCAGCCTATCGACGCTATCCTGCCCGCTGTATTTGAAAAGGGCGAGGTCCCTCTGGTAGTGGTTCTGGACCGTATCACAGATGTGCGCAATGCCGGTGCCATATCCAGGACGGCACTCTGTGCCGGTGTTCATGCCCTGATCATTCCGGAACGTGGGGGTGCGCGCATGACAGCGGACGCTGTAAAGACTAGCGCAGGAGCCCTGCATACACTGCCGGTCTGCAGGGTAACCTCATTGAAAGACACCCTGCTGTATCTCAGGCAAAGTGGCCTCAAAATTGTGGCTTCAACAGAAAAAGCGGCCATGAATTACTTCGAGGCAGATTTGCGTCCACCTTTAGCCATCGTCATGGGCTCTGAAGAAGACGGGATCGCCGTGGATCTGATGCGCATGGCGGATGAATTGCTGCGCATCCCCATGTCTGGACCTGTAACATCCCTCAATGTATCCGTTTCAGCCGGGATTCTGATGTATGAAGCGCTCCGACAGAGAAGCCTGTCCCTGAATGCTTAAATAATCAATATGTTACCATAGTCAAAAGAATGAAAACTGTCTCTTTTCATAAGCATGGCCATGCTGTTGCGAGGATTATGAGTACCTGGCTGGCAATATTATTCCTGATTGCAAGCTGCACCGAAACCAAGGAATCCCAGTGGGACGATGGAAGCCTGAGGTCCCGGATATCATACCGGAATGGGGAATTGCACGGTACAGCAACCTGGTTTCACCGGAATGGCAACAAAAGGGAAGAATTCAACTACAGCAAGGGGGTGCTTGAGGGGCCGGCCACACGCTGGTATTACAATGGTAACCCTGAGAGTGAAGATGTATATGTTCAGGGAAAGCGAAATGGCACGTCCAGGTCCTGGTCTGAAGAGGGTGTGTTGCTGAAGGTGGAAAACTTTTTGAACGACACCCTGCATGGGCCTTATGAGCAGTACTACCCCAAAGGGTCTTTGATGGTGGAAGGCCGGTATGTTAAGGGCAGATATGATGGCAACTGGCGATACTATAATGAAGCAGGAATGCTGGCGGGAGAAGGCAATTATGTTTCGGGGACCGGTGTTCTAAAGGCCTTCGAAATCACAGGCCGGTTGAGCAGGATAGCATCATATACCGACAACGAAAAGCATGGCAATGAGGTTTGGTTGGGGCCTGCGGGAGATACACTGCGTATCATCACCTATGAGCATGGTCGTGTCGTTGAAGAGGATATTCGCCAGACTGACCAGTAAAAAGACCTGCTCAAGACGAATCAATGTAAGACTGTTTCAAGGCCAATGAAGCCTGACCGGCAGGGCCACTCCTGTGGATAAATATTCCTCAGTGAAAGTTAGTTAAATTCAAAAATCCCTTCTATCTTTGCCATTGTTAATTTTATAACAATGTTATCGCAATAACGGATTAAAAATCCATCATGTTTAACTTTTAAATTCTAAGGTCATGGATCTGGAAAAAATGATGCTCGAACTGGAGAAGAAACACCCGGGAGAATCCGAGTACCTTCAGGCCGTGCGGGAAGTCCTTGAATCGATCGAGGAAGTGTACAATGAACACCCCCAGTTTGCTTCGGCAGGAATCATTGAACGCCTGGTTGAGCCCGACAGGGTTTTGACATTCAAAGTGCCCTGGGTTGATGATGGCGGCAAGGTGCACGTTAACCTCGGCTACAGGGTGCAGTTCAACAACGCCATTGGCCCGTACAAGGGAGGTTTGCGTTTTCACCCCAGTGTTAACCTCAGCATCCTGAAATTCCTGGGATTCGAGCAGATCTTTAAGAACAGTCTCACAACCCTTCCTATGGGTGGTGGCAAAGGTGGCTCAGATTTTGACCCGAAAGGTAAGTCCAACACCGAGATCATGCGTTTCTGCCAGAGCTTCATGCTGGAGTTATGGCGCATCATCGGTCCTGAGACCGACGTACCGGCCGGCGACATTGGCGTAGGCGCCAGGGAAATTGGCTATATGTACGGTATGTACAAGAAACTGGCCCAGGAACACACCGGTGTGCTCACTGGTAAAGGACTTAACTGGGGTGGCAGCCTGATCCGTCCGGAAGCCACTGGATTCGGTGCCGTGTACTTTACAGCTGAAATGCTGAAGACAAAGGGTGATTCCCTGAAGGGCAAAGTCGTAGCCATCTCCGGTTTCGGCAACGTGGCCTGGGGTGCTGCCATTAAGGTCAACGAGCTGGGTGGAAAAGTAGTAACCATTTCTGGTCCAGATGGTTATATCTATGACCCGGATGGTATTTCTGGGGAGAAGATCAACTATCTGTTAGAACTCCGCGCATCCAACCAGGACATCGTAAAGCCCTACTCATATGAATTCCCCGGCGCTCAGTTCTTTGAAGGACGCCGTCCCTGGGAAGTGAAGGTGGATGTGGCCCTGCCATGTGCAACTCAAAACGAACTGGGAAAAGAAGACGCGCTTAACCTGGTTAGAAACGGCGTTATTTGTGTTGCCGAGGGTGCCAATATGCCCAGCACACCGGAAGCCGTTGAGGTGTTCCACGAACACAAGATTCTCTTCGGACCTGGTAAAGCTGTTAACGCCGGTGGTGTCTCCACTTCCGGGCTTGAAATGTCCCAGAACTCGAGCAAGCTCAACTGGCCTGCCTCAGAGGTAGATGCAAGATTACACCAGATCATGAAAGACATCCATTCCTCCTGTGTGAAACATGGAACTGAAAGTGATGGGTACATCAATTATGTGAAAGGCGCCAACATCGCCGGTTTCCTGAAGGTGGCCAACGCCATGATGGACCTGGGCGTTGTGTAGTTTTTTCATGAAATCCATTAGAGGGCTGGCCGCAAGGCCGGCCCTTTTTTTTTACCCGAATACTTCCTGGTCTTTGGCTATTAAATCCTCTGGCTTATATTTGTGCACCATCATAATCCCATATCATATCTATGAAAGCGTTTGAATCTGTAAATGAAATCCTCGATTTTGCGATCGCTGCGGAGCAAGATGCCGTGGTATTCTATCAACAACTTGCCTCGGAGGCCCGGCAAGAAGATATGAAACGGGTATTTGAAGGCTTCGCCGGTGAAGAGATGATTCACAAAGCCCGGCTTATCCGCATCAAGGAAGAAGGCTCCTTAAGGATGGACCAACAGGTTATCATGGACCTGAATATCGGCGATTACCTTACGGATGTCGAACCACATCCCGGGATTACTTATGCAGAAGCCCTTGTCATTGCCATGAAAAAGGAAAAAGCTGCATTTAAACTATACATGGACCTTGCCTCCTATGCCGGCGATCCGGAAATGGAAAAAGTATTTATCAGCCTCGCACAGGAAGAGTCAAAGCACAAACTGCGCTTTGAACTCGAGTATGACGAATATGTTCTTCGGGAAAACTAAGCCGCCTTATCTCAGGATGGTGACAACACCGCTTACCTCCTTGGCTGTCTTCTCCTCCAGGAAATAGAAGGTGTATCTGAAAATATAGAAATAGGTACCATCCGGCACGCCGGCGCCATCCCATTCATTCATATACCCGCTTGATTCGTAAACCTTCTTGCCCCAACGGTTGTATACAATCAGGTCACGCCCCAGGTAATAAAAGGGTTCCAGTTTATCGATAACAAAACGATCATTAATGCCGTCCCCATTGGGCGTAAAGACATTTGGAAAGACCAGTGAATCTTCCATGACATCGATGACCTTTACCACCCGGCTGATGGTATCCCAACAGCCATATGCCGTCTTAACCTCAAGGAAGACGGTGTAATCACCAGGCTTAACAAAGCTATGCATAGGAGATTCAAGCGTGGACGTATTGTCCGGACTCTCAGGATCCCCGAAGTCCCAATACCATGTAGTTACGTACGGGGAAGAAAAATTGTTAAACTGGACATCCGGCTCGCGCACATTGGTACTGTCCGGATCACCTTCAAAATCGGCAACCGGCATGGGATGTACCTTGATTAACTTCTTCACCTGATAGGTCTCTGTACATCCCTCCGGTGTCGTAGCTGTCAGCGACACATTATACCATACGGTATCCGGATGATAATAAAATGTATGCTGGGGATTTTCCAGACTTGTATTGGTACCATCCCCAAAATCCCAGTAGAACGTCTGGGCGTTGGGTTGAACATTGTGGGTAAATTGCACGGTTACCGGATCACAGCCCTCGTAAATGTCAGGCATGAAGCTGATCAACGGAGCTGGATTCACGGTTATCAGAACTGAGTCCAGGCCCATTGAACAACCTGTGGTATCCCATACCTCAACATAGTATCGCGTGGTGGTCAATGGCGTGGCAGTTGGATTTGGCAGGTTGGGGTCATTAAGCCCTTCATAGGGGGTCCATATATAATGGTATGGCGGAGCACCACCGAAGGCTTGTACCTCAATCTGGGCCGATAAACCGCAAACCATGGTATCCGGTGTTGAAACGGTCTGAATGCTGGTGTAATCTATTATTGGTATGATAAGTACGGTATCAGAAGCATTACAAACCGAAGTCCGTACCTTCATAAAAATGTACTCGATACCTTCCGGAATATTGTCCAGAATCGGCGTAATCGTCAGGTTGCCACTGGTGTGACCAGGTGGAATCAGCACGCTGTCAATGACAAAGATATAATCCACCCCGTTAATGGCTGTGCCGTAAATTGAATCGATATGAATCCAGGCTGAATCATAGCGTGCAAATGGAACCTTGAAGCTCACGATGGCATCCTGGCAACCTTCCACGGCATAGGGCAAATTAAGCTTAGGATTGGTATAGTTGGTGGCTACACTGACCGATGTGCTGGTAAAGCTTCCCTTTTCAAGAAAAACGGCAGAATCATAAGCTGAGTCACCGGCATCGCCGATGGCAATGACAATATGGTAAGTCATACAGGGTACAACCTTGGCCCATGCAGTAAGCACAACGGTAAACCCATCATATACAATGGTCATACCACTAAGACCCTGATTATCGACATAATACTGTGGATAAGAGGGCGTGACATTATTTACATTGTCGATTGTTACCGGAAGGCTGGTACCAGGGATAAGCGCGATATTCTCATTGACATAGTTTCCGGTGAGTGGGGCAGGTTTAGGGCCTGAGATAAAAAAGCCAAACACATCGTTGAAGGAGGTGCTGACAAACTCAGGATATTCTTCCGAGCCAAAAACGAACCGGAATTTGATCGTGTCGCTTTCCGGGATGAAGTCGAACTCAAGAACAGCAGCATCGTTAATGGTATAACCCGGAATCAGGGCTGCCAGCAGCGGGTTACTTCCAGTTCCGTTACCTGTGGAGGCAAACTGTGTTACAGGAGACCCAACAGGAGGTGTTGCTGTGAGATCACCTGTGGAGATGATGATGCCTTCATCCAGGCCCAGGTTAGTCAGCCAGCCATTGGCAAACTGTCCTATTGAAACACCTGCGCCGGTAAACACAACATTTGAGGCGGATACGCCCTGCCCGATCAGTACATTATTTACGAGCTGTGCAGGTGGAATGCCTGTTGTAACAACCAATTGACCTTTGGTGTGGCCTGATAGCATTCCGAGAAAGGAGAATACCAGGATCCATGTTCTAGCTCTAAGGAAACTTCGCATTGACGACATGATCTGGACAATATAGTGCAACGGCGCCCCGGCGCCGTTGCGTTTGTATTATGTTAACACCAGAAGCCGTCAGCGGAGAATGGTCACAACACCACTCACCTCCTTGGGTTTGAATTCCGAATGGAATGCGTAAGTATACCGGAAAATAAAATAATAGGTTCCATCCGGCACACCGGCACCATCCCACTGGTTCAGATAACCACTGGCTTCATATACTTTTTTACCCCAACGGTTAAATACGATGAGTTCCCGATTGAGGTAATGTTTGTCCTCCAGTTTGTCGATCACAAATTTATCATTGACGCCATCTCCATTGGGTGTAAATACATTCGGGAAGATAAGGCTGTCAATCATTTCCTCTATCACTTTCACGATGTAAGAGACCGTATCTGTACATCCGTATTTGGTCTTTACTTCGAGAAAGACCTTATACTCGCCCGGTGCCAGGTATGTATGGGTGGGGTCTTTATCCGTTGATGTCTCACCGTCGCCAAAGTCCCAGAACCAACTGATGGCTGTCGGCGAAGACATATCATTGAAAACGATTTCCGGCTCACGGAATGGCGTACTATCCGGCACGGCATCATAATCAGCAATCGGCATAGGGTAGACTGCGATAAAATCTTCGATGGTATACTCATTCGAACATCCGTCTGCTGTCGTCGCGATCAGCTTGACACTGTAGGCCGAGTCAGTCTGGCTATACCAGAAGGTGTGCGTAGGGCTGGGTCCGTTGGCCGTTGTGCCATCTCCGAATTCCCAATCAAAGGTAGCTGCTACCGGATAGGTATTGTTGGAGAAGTTTACGGTAACCGGGTCACAGCCAAACAAATAGTCAGCAGCGAAACTAACCAGTGGGCGTTGGTTCACGGTGAACCACATCGTATCCATATCCGAGTTACAGCCCCGGTTATTGACATTCAGCGTCACCATATACTGACCAGCGGCAAGGTTGGATAGGGTGTGCGGGCCGGGGCCGTTGCTATTGACATCCAATCCACCGCTGACCTGCCAGAAGTACTCAGCATCGTAGGGTGCGTTTCCGGTATATTGAAGAACGACGCTATCCGATTCGGAACAGATGGGTGTATTCAGCGTGAAATTGGCATTCGGGATCTGATGCACGATAATAAACACAGAATCCAGGGCTGAATAAAGTGTATCGTAAATAACAACCGTGTACATACCCGTGGAATCCGGGTAAACGAGGGTACTGAATGTGGTGTCGCCGGTACTCCAGAGAACATTGCTGTTCAGACCGCTGGCAGCTTTGATTTCCACATTATCGATACCCCAGTGATCCCAGGTATTGCCTGAAGTCACGTCCTGATACCAGCGGAAATGCGTATTGGGCGTATAGGCAATGGCCGGGACGTTTTCAACATAGTGATTCCATGTATAATAGGGCCCGGTAGCTGCATTACCCGGAACCGGGGTCCAATAATTGATATCATGCCATGGACCTGTAGGACCCACAATACTGTACTGGAGGTGCACCCCTTCACCGGGAAGGTCAGGGGACTCACAGTTGGTCGGATTTTGGTTGGCTCCGTATTTCTGATCCCATTCGATGGTATATCCGGCACCGATGCTCAGGTTATAGGCAATGGTGGTAAGGTGCCTGGGGAAATTGGTAGCCGAACCGATCCAGCATACGATACCACTCGCCGGTGGGTTGGTCGGAGGGCAGGGATTGTTAAACATAGGGGATGCATTGGAGAACCAGCCCAAACCAATGGTCCCGTTATTAAAGTCGTTGAGCATGAGATACCCGCATGCTCCGGATGCCGTCAGCATGACCGGTTCACCCCGGCATATTTCTATGGGATATCCGGTAGCAGTGATGTCGCACTGGGCAGAAACCTGGTGTGTCAGACCAAGGCTCAGAAGAGAAAGGATGAGACCCTGTAGGATTCGTTTCATCGGTTTCTTAACTTTTTATTGTGGCTACTTGATGATTTTCTGGTATTTATCTCAGGCTAACCTGCAGGTTGGCCAGGTTGTACTGTGTAAGCTTGGGCACATGATCATAATTAAGGAAGCGGAGGTGGAACTTCACTTCGCGCGGTGACTGCTTATCGCAGCTTCCTTCCAGGCTACTCCCGGCTTCCAGATCCAATGAATAATGATACTCCTGGGAAGCAAGCCCGCATGTCAGGCATTTCCCATCATACCACAGCTCCATCTCCCAGTTCAAACGGAGATTTTGGGATGTGGTGTTCACAAACTTCAGCATTACAAATTCCTTGAAGATACCATTCATATGGTCATGGCATTCTACCCTTTTTGCATATATCTGAATGCCATCCACTTCTCTGTCGAGTTGCCATTCCGTGGTAAGGGAAGTGATCGGCAGATGATTCCCTGGATTGGCCATGCCCTCCTGAATGCCCATAAGGGCGATTACCGTGAAAATCCATGCCAACATGAAGATTCTGTTGCTTTTCATTGATATCGGGTTTTGATTTACTGACTTTTGTATTGCGTAACAAATATATGCTTTTTCTACTGTTTGTTAAACAGGACCTTATCATTCATTTTTCAACAATATCCCCCATTTAGGATCGCTTGTAAGCCCTGCTCTACCAGCAGACACAAAATCCATTGTAAAGGTTGCATGCACTAAGTAAAGTTTTTCTTCGTTTTTCTCCCGCTTGTTATATCGAATCCAGGGCCGGGAATAATGGTTATCTTTGCCGGCTATCAAGGGCTTAGCAGTTGTTATATACAGTATGTCATGGAGTTTGTCTTTCCTTCATTCCTTTGGGCCTTACCGGCGATATTCATACCGCTGATCATCCATCTGTTCCGGTTCCGGCGCTACCGTAAAGTCTATTTTTCCAATGTGCGCCTTATTGAAGCCCTCAAGTTTGAGACAGAAAGGCAGTCGAAACTGAAACATATCCTGGTACTCTTAGCCCGGATGATGGCCATCGCCATGCTCGTACTGGCATTTGCCCAGCCATACATACCCGTGGATAAAGATGCGCAGCACCTGGAGGCGGTCCGGTATGTCAGCATTTATATCGACAACAGCTTCAGCATGGAAGCTGCCTCAACAGATGGAATTCTGCTGGACCTCGCCCGGGAAAAAGCCATGAGTATCGCCTCCGCCTATGGAGCCACTGATGTCTTTCATCTTATCACAAACGATTTGGAGGGCAGGCATCAACGTTTCATTTCCAGGGAGGACTTTCTGAACCTGCTGCTGGAAGTAGAACCTTCTCCGGTATCAATTGGTCTGGAAGACGTGTATGCCAGGCACAGGGACCTGCTTGCGCGTGAAGTCAAACAAGGCGAATTATATGTAATATCTGATTTTCAGTATTCTATCATTCAAAGTGACCTGATGCTGAATGATTCAGGGTTACGTGTTTTTTTGATGCCCCTGCAAGGCGTTGAAACACCGAATGTATTTATCGATAGCGTCTGGTTCACCTCCCCGGTTCAATTGGCTGGTATGCAGTCCCAGCTAACCGTCAGAATAAAGAACTCAGGCACCCAGGACCTTGAAAAGGTCCCCCTTCGTCTGCTGATTAATGGCGAACAGCGGGCAGTTTCGACACTCGATATTCAGGCGGGAGCATCACAAGAGACAAGCCTCGGCATACGGATGGAGAATGCGGGATGGTATGAGGCTGTAACCGAGATTACAGATTATCCTGTTACCTATGATGACAAGCTCTATTTTGCATTTCAAGTAAGGCAGCGCATCCCCGTTATGCAGATCTATAACGGTCAATCCGGCCCCTTTTTGCCAGCCCTTTTCGGGCGTGACTCATCCATCCTTTACACCCAATACGCTGCCCTTGACCTTGATTACGGCCGCTTAACCGCACAGGATCTCATCATATTGCATAACCTGGACGGGGTATCCTCCGGACTTCTAAATGCGCTGCAGGATTATGTCATTCAAGGCGGAAGCCTGGTAATCTTGCCTGGTGGCCGTGCAGAATTGCAGGAATACAACCAGCTTACGGCCGGGCTGAACCTGGGTAGGATTGGTGACCTGGACACAGCTGATACGCGTGTTTCAGACGTGGACCGTGAGCACCCTCTGCTGAAAGATGTATTCGATCCGGGCGTCAGGGAGGCAGAGGGGGCAAGGACAGACCTACCGCTTGTTTTTTCGCATTACCCCATCGGACTGGGGAACCAGACTGACGCCAATGTCGTGGCTCATTTGCAAAATGGCCGGCCCTTTCTGGTAGCATCCAGACTGGACAAAGGCAAAGCATATCTCTTTGCTGTTCCGCTGGATCCGGCCTACAGCAGTTTGCCACGTCACGCTTTGCTGGTGCCCTTTTTATACCAGATGGCACTGAACAGCCGTCCGGCAGGAGACATTCAATATACTGTCGGCCAGGATGCCATGCTTAGCCTTCCAGATGTTCCCAGAGGTGAGGAAATGATAAGACTACGGCCGTCTGGCAACGGTCCTGAACTGGTGCCGGAGATGCGCCGCAGGGGCAACGACCTGGGCCTTTTCTTCGGAGAGCAGGTCCGGAACGCAGGCGTTTACCAGGTTAGTGCATCGGATACCCTGCTCGCACTTGCTGCCTTCAATTACGACCGCCGGGAGTCTGACCTGAGGTATTACACCATCGAAGAACTGGAGAATATCAGCGCCAGACAAGACTGGCGCAACACTCGCATCCTGGATGCAAGTCAGCAGGATACGCAAAAAGTGATACAGGATATCCAGAAAGGAACACGGCTGTGGACCTGGTTCATCATCCTGTCATTGATATTCCTGGCCATCGAAGCTGCTTTGCTCAGATTTTTGAAATAATTTTGGGCCATGATGGAAGAGGACCTCATCGCTCAGGATAGCGGGGATAGCCCTAACCCGGTTCAGGCCAAAGAATCCGGTAAGGAAGGCGGTGCCCAACACCGTGTCATCCAGCTGACGGGCATGTACGAGAACTGGTTCCTCGATTATGCTTCCTATGTGATCATGGAAAGGGCAGTACCTGATGTGCTGGATGGACTGAAGCCAGTGCAAAGGCGCATCCTTCATGCCCTCTATGAGATGGAAGATGGCCGTTTTCACAAGGTCGCCAACATCATCGGTCAGACCATGCAATTCCACCCCCACGGAGATGCGTCCATCGGAGAAGCCCTGGTACAGCTCGGCCAGAAGGAGCTACTGATCGATACCCAGGGTAACTGGGGAAACCTGCTCACAGGTGACAGTGCCGCAGCACCCCGTTACATCGAGGCCAGGTTGTCCAAATTCGCACTGGAAGTGCTTTTTAATCCGAAAACAACCCAGTGGAAGCCTTCTTATGACGGCAGAAAGAAAGAACCTGTGTTGCTGCCATCCAAATTCCCGCTCCTGCTTGCACAAGGTGTGGAAGGTATCGCTGTGGGTTTGGCTTCTAAAATATTACCACATAACTTTCTGGAAATCATTGATGCAGCTATCGGTTTACTGCGCGATGAAGAAGTCATCTTATACCCGGATTTCCCGACAGGAGGTTTCGTCGATGTTACAAAGTACAACGACGGATTGCGAGGTAGCCGTATTCGCGTGAGGGCACGCATCCACCAGCTTGACAAACGAACCCTCGTCATCCGGGAGATTCCTTTTGGAACGACGACCACATCGCTCATCGACTCCATCCTGGCTGCCAATGACAAGGGCAAGATTCGCATCCGCAAAATAGATGACAATACCGCCAGCGATGTTGAGATACTGATCCACCTGGCAAGCGGGGTTTCCCCTGACCAGACCATGGATGCCCTCTATGCTTTCACGGATTGCGAGATCTCTATCTCACCAAACAGCTGCGTCATCCATGAAGGCAAACCGCATTTCATGGGGATCAGCCAGATCCTCAGCATCACCGTGGATCATACCGTGGATTTGCTGGCCAGAGAACTGGAAATCAGACTTGAAGAGCTAAAAGACCAGTGGCATGCTGCCAGTCTTGAGCGGATCTTCATTGAAAAACGCATCTATCGCCGAATCGAAAAGAGTGAAACCTGGGAAGCGGTCATCCAGACAATAGATGAGGGACTGAAACCTTACGCCAACCTGTTGAGACGGCCCGTTACCGAAGAAGATATCATCCGTCTCACGGAGATCAGGATAAAGAAGATCTCGCGTTACGACCTCGACCGGGCCGCCGACAACCTCGCCCGCATCGAAGAGGAAATGAAACAGGTGGAGCATCACCTGATCCATTTGACGGATTATGCCATCGACTGGTTTACCAAAATTCGCGATAAATACGGGAAAGGGAAGGAACGCAGGACGGAGATCCGTAGCTTTGAAAACATTGAAGCGACCATGGTGGCTGCTGCCACGCAGCGCCTTTATGTGAACCGGCAGGAAGGTTTTGCCGGCACCTCCCTGCGCAAGGATGAGTATGTCTGCGACTGCAGCGATATTGATGACATCATCGTGTTCAGGGGGGATGGCTCCTTCATCGTTACCAAAGTCGCTGAAAAGGTTTTCGTCGGGAAAGACATCCTCCATATCGACGTATTTCGCAAAAACGACGAGAGGACTGTCTATAACCTTGTTTATCAAGATGGTAAAGGCGGAAAAGCCATGATTAAGCGCTTCTCCGTTACCGGTGTTACCCGTGATAAAGAATATGATGCCACAGGTGGAACCAAAGGAAGCAAAGTCCTCTACCTCACTGCCAATCCCAATGGGGAGGCAGAGGTGATCCGCGTCATGCTGCGTCCCAGGCCCAAGCTCCGAAAGACCATGTTTGATTTTGACTTCACGGAGATTCCCATACGTGGCAGAAACACCAAGGGGATTACCCTCACGAAATATACCGTTAAGAAGATTATCAAGAAAGAGGAAGGAGTGTCCACACTTTCCGCCATCGGCATATGGTACGATGACACCGTGAACCGCATCAACAGCGAAAAGCGGGGCTTGTTCCTTGGAAAGTTTGAAGCAGACGACCGCATCATCGGGTTCAACCGGAATGGCAGTTATCGTACTTATGGCTTCGACATCACCACGCATTTCGATGAGGATATGTTCCTGATCCGGAAGTTTGTGGCTGGTATAACTGTAACAGTCATTTACAGAGAAGCACAAAGCGGGTTCTATTATATCAAACGCTTTATACCTGAGGTCAGTGATAAACTTCAAGGTTTTATTGGCGATGGTCCAGGATCCCAGCTCATCCTCCTCAGCCTGCACACCCACCCTGTTTTCAGCGTGGAAGGTAATAAGAAGACGAAGTCTGCCGAACCGGCGCAGGAGCAGATCGATGCAACCTCCTTTATCGCTGTTAAAGGGATAGGCGCCAAAGGAAAACGCTTATCGGAACTGCTGATCACACAAGTATCAGAGGTATCACCGAAAGAAGGGGAACCTGAAGAGTCCTTGAACGGAACGGCCGGGCCAGATTCAATAGAATCCCAGCCTGTCCTGGAGGATGAAACCTTCATCGAACCCGTAACATCTCCCGATCTGCCAGACGTTTCTGAAGAGACGGAACCGGAAGATACCCCTGAAACGGAGGATCAGGAGATGGAAGAAGAACAGAGTCAAGAGCAGGCCAACAAGGAACCAGACAGGAACGGGGCACAAGGACCAACACAAATGCGATTATTTTAGAAATACTATGGAAAGAAAGAGCGACGAGAAGATCCTGCCGGTAACCAGGGATGTACAATGGATTGGTGTACTGGATTATGACATTGTGACCTTTGATGTGGTCATGGAAACCAAATTCGGAACAACGTATAATTCCTATTTCATCGATGCTGAGAAAAAGACCATCATCGAGACAAGCAAGGAAAAGTTCTGGCCTGTATGGAAGGAAAAGATCCTGAAGGTGACCAAACCTGAGGAGATCCGCTATATCGTATTAAACCATACAGAGCCGGATCATTCCGGCAACCTTGCTCATTTGCTGGAACTGGCACCTCATGCAGAGGTGGTTGGTAGCGGGGTGGCGATCCGTTACCTCAAGGACCTGCTGGGCAGGGAGTTTCCAAACCGCATCGTCAAGGATGGCGACCGTCTTGATCTTGGGAACAAAACGCTACAATTTATCGGAGCTCCGAACCTGCATTGGCCGGATTCAATGTATACCTGGCTGGTGGAAGACAAGGTGCTGTTCACCTGCGACTCCTTCGGTGCGCATTTTTGCCATGATGCTATGTATGACGATGAAGTCGGCAACTATGACGAAGCTTTCAAATATTATTTTGATGTCATTCTCAAGCCGTTCAGCAAGTTCATGCTGAAAGCCATCGAAAAGATCAGGGATTTACCCATCGAAGTTATCTGCACCGGTCATGGCCCCATCCTCAGAAGCGACTGGCGCAGGTATGTTGACCAGTCGGAGGCCTGGGCAAGGGAATTTGTACGTTATCCGGAGCTAAAGCGAGTCTTCATTCCATATGTTTCCGCTTACCAGAAGACAACACAGATCGCAGAAAGCATCGCCAGCGGCGTTCGCAGTGTGGCTGGTGTGGAGGCCGTGCCCATGGATATTGAGCATGCTTCGTTGGGGGAGCTGGAGGAGCAGGTGACACGGGCCGCCGGCATCATTGTCGGGAGCCCTACCATCAATCAGAATATTCTCCTACCTGTTTACAAGCTTTTCGCCATCATGACGCCTTTGCGCGACAGAGGCAAACTCAGTGGTGGATTCGGCTCCTATGGTTGGAGTGGTGAAAGTCAGAAACTCATCCGTTCTGCCCTTGAAAACCTCAAAACAGAATATGTTGGAGAAGGGATCTTCGTGAAGTTCACCCCAACAGAAAACGCGTTATCGGAAGCGGAAGAATATGGCAGACAGTTTGCCACAAAACTTCTCAGCCAGGAATCATGAAACCCCGTGACCGGCATTTGCAACGGCCTCTTCAATGGCTGGCACTGATGTCAGTGATCGCTGTTTTTCTGTCGTCCTGTACGGTGGAACACCAATATGCACAGCAATTCCTGCAGTCGTGGAAGCCGCCGCATATCATGGTCATACCGCCACCCATCATCCTGAAGGCCAACCTGAAACCGGCTGTTGTTCCGGATTCTCTCAAAGGTAAAAATGTAAACATGGATTCGCTGGGCTTTGCCCAAAGCGATATCATCCGTGATATTGACGATGCTGTTTTTCTGGAAACCTACATCAATGCCTTCATCGATGCCTTGCGCAATCAGGGTTATACGGTTTACACCCCATCAGCTCTTGACACTTTTCTCACCGTGAAAGAGGAAGCCTATGTGGTTGACTTCGCGCAGGTTTTAATGGAGGAAAGTGGTCTGCCATTCACAGATCAGGCTACTTATGATGATACCGTCTATCATAAGAAATTCCTTTTGAATGCCATTACGCTCAGCACCTGGTTCGAGATGCGAAAAACCAATGTTGAGGAGGATGAATTCAGGCTGTTGTTTGCCAGTCATAAGATCACAGAACAGATGCAGGGAAGGTTCACGCAAAATATCCTGAATGGGGAAGTGATGTACAGGTATACACATTATCCGATTCTGCCGGAAGATGTATATGGTATGGGCAGGTCGCTGGGCAGGAAATATGCTTCATACCTGACAGATATCTTTATGAATCAAGCCATTACGGATAAACTTCCTGCTGGTTTTAGTCCGGACACCTGGTACCACTGGGACCCCCGCTCGGCCAGAATCGTGCGTGACTGGACTGACCGGCTCGTGGAGGTTGATCCTTCTGAGCAGGATTAGATGGCACGTGTGTAAGGGGTAATGTCCAATCCTGCGAATTCTCCGCGTAAGTACTTAAAATATCCGGCCATGGCAATCATGGCAGCATTATCAGTACTATATTGAAATTTAGGAAGATACAAATTCCATCCCTTTTCTGCAGCCTTTTCTGTGAGATGATTTCTTAAACCTGAATTGGCAGACACGCCCCCAGCGATAGCCACTTCCTGTATCCCGGTTTCTTCCACAGCCTGTTGTAGTTTCCGACTGAGCATCAGGATGATGGCTGATTGGATCGATGCGGCAAGGTCAGCTTTGTTTTCTTCGATAAAGAAAGGATTTTCCTTCAGCCGGTCGCGCAGGAAATACAGAAAAGATGTTTTTAAGCCACTGAAACTAAAGTCCAGACCGGGTATCCTGGGTAAGCCGAATGCGAAGGCTTCCGGATTTCCCTCTCTGGCCAGTTTATCAATCATTGGCCCTCCCGGATAGGGTAATCCCATGATTTTAGCCGCTTTATCAAAGGCCTCCCCTGCCGCATCATCGATGGTCCGGCCAATCTCCTCCATGTCATATGGGCTGTGGATAATCACGAGCTGTGTATGACCACCTGAAACCGTCAGGCATAGAAACGGGAAGGACGGTATGGGTCTTTTCTCTTCATCCTGAATAAAATGCGCCAGAATATGCGCCCGCATATGATCGACCTCGATGAGGGGTATCCCCAGGGAAAGCGCGAAAGACTTGGCAAAGGAGGTTCCAACCAGCAGAGATCCGAGCAGTCCGGGCCCCCGCGTAAAAGCTACTGCATTCAGCTCTTTTTTATTTACATTTGCTCTTTTCAGGGCGATATCGATGACCGGGATGATATGCTGCTGGTGCGCCCTGGAGGCTAGCTCCGGGACCACTCCGCCAAAATCCCTGTGCACTTCCTGATTGGCAACAACGTTGGCAAGAATATTGTTATCTTTTATGACTGCGGCGGAAGTGTCGTCGCAGGAGGATTCGATACCTAAGATAATTGTTTGCATAGGTAAGTTAAGGAATGGACAAAGGTACCAAATTCTGGCGTAATCCCTGGCTTTGGACAGCTGGCATATTGCTGGTGATTGTTCTGACGCCCGCAGCTTTGGTTCGCTTACCGGCCATTCAGCAGTACCTCCTCCTGCGGCTCACCTCTATGGCGTCACAGCAACTGGGGACGAGGGTCGAAATTGGTAGCCTGCATATTTCATTGTTATTTGATGTGGTCTGCAAGGATCTTGTCATCTACGACCACCGCGATGACACTGCGATTTATACGCCCCGGATCAGGATGGATCTGGGTGGTGTTCACCTCAAGCGCCGGCACCTCACCATTGATAAGGTGACACTCCGGGAACCCAGGGTAAACCTCGTTCGCTATGAAATCGACAGCCTGACCAATATCAGCCAGATTCTGAAGCGCCTCAAACCCTTGGAACCGGATACAGGCCGGTCATGGTCGGTAACGACCCTTTCGGTAGGCATCATCGATGGCGCTTTTGTTTACCGCAACGAACACGAAGTGCCGAAACCATCAGGCATGGATTATGACCATGTCCGCATCGATTCTGTCTTTCTGGATGCAGCCCTGCTCCAAATGCAGGATGACACAATCGATGTCATGATATACCATGCTGCCATGCGCGCTGAGCCAGGTTTTGCGCTTGATTCGCTACAGACGCGCTTCCGTCTCTGGGACCAGGGGATTGAAGCACGCCATTTGATCATGACATCAGGAGAATCCAGGCTCGATCTCGATCTGGCCTTCCATTTTAATATCTGGAAAGATTTCCGCAACTTCCTGGATGAAGTGCAGATCCATGCAAATATCAGGAAATCAAGACTTAATCTGAGTGATATCGGTCCATTTGCAGCCGTTGTTTATCCCATGAACAACCTCTTTGAAATCAGCGGTCTCGCACGTGGAACCGTCCGCAATTTCTCAGTTAAAAATATGCAGGTCATTTATGGTCAGGGTACTTATCTCGCTGGCGATGTGAGCATGAATGGCATCCCCGACATCTATGAGACCTTTGTAGATGCACGTATCAACAGGCTCACATTCAGCGCATCTGATGTCCAGAACTTCAAGATGCCAAGGCCGGAACTGGCTCTGAAGTTGCCAGACATGGTGAACAGGCTGAATGGTTCTATCATAGCCGGAAACTTCAGCGGTTTTTACAACGATTTTATCTTCAAGGCAGAAGCACGAACACCATTTGGATCCATGCTGACAGACCTGGTGCTTCGTGACCAGACAACCGGTGACATCGCTTACACATATCAGGGTCAGATACGGGCTACCTCTTTCAGATTGGGGCAGCTGCTGGCCAGTGAGGAAACCATTGGAAGTATCACGGCCGACCTGCGTGTCAACGGGCGCGGACTTGACTGGGAAACCCTGGATGCGAATGTGACCGGCCGCATCGACTCCATCGTTTTTATGGGTGAAGGTTACCAGGCGTTTGAGATAGACGGGCACCTCAAAGGCAAGCGATTCAATGGTTTCCTCAGTGTGGATGACCCGGATCTGGCCCTGGACTTCAACGGTATCGTGGATCTTTCCGGCGACATGCCCTCCTTTGACTTCCTGGCTGATGTATATCACGCCAGGCTCGATAAACTAAGCCGGGGGCGTCTGCCTGGACCGCTTACCGGGAAATCAGGGATCGCTATGCAGTTCCAGGGCGATCATCTTGACAGGCTCAGGGGAAGGCTGGAACTGACCGGCCTCGACCTAGACATGGGAACGCGACATTATCATTGCAACAGCTTTGAACTGGGGTTTGTTCCTGATGCCTACCGCTATAAGGAAGTGGTGCTGCATGCCGATCCCCTCGACCTGGAAATGAAAGGAAGCTTCACATTTCAGGACCTGGCCAACTCCCTCATCAGCCAACTGGCTTCCCTGATGCCTTCTTCCGGGCTTCGCCCTGCTGCCAAAACCATTCCTGCAGATCAATTTGCGACACTTCGTATGGAAGTGACAGACCTGAATCCTTTGCTGCAGCTCTTCCTACCCGAACTCTCCATTCCTCCTGGCACCCATCTGGTTGCCAGCATACGTACAACGCCTGCACTGCTAGAATGGGAAGCAACAAGTGCAAACATTAAATATCAAGGAATTGAGGCTGATTCACTTGTGTGGACCGGTAAAGTGAATAGTGCTTCAGGAACAACATCTCTTGCCACCCGGGCGCTGAGCATGACAGACAGCATTGAAATCTACCGTTTTAACCTTCAGGCAGGATTACAGCAAGACAGCATCCCTTTCACGATGGGATGGATGAGCGCTCAGGATGTAACGGACCGGGATGGGCATATCACCGGCCTCATCGATTTTCCGGGCCTTGCGAGAGCCAGGCTTCGCCTGCTGGAATCCAAGATCCCGATGGACAATAACCTGTGGTCATTTAATCCACAGCATAGCATGATCATCGACTCAACAGGGATCTTATTTCAGGATGTGAGACTCCAGAACAGGGAACAACTGGTCAGGCTGACCGGCAAGGCTTCGAAGGAGGCAGGCCAAAGTCTGGAAGCCCAGTTCAACAATTTCGACATCCATCTCATCAACATTTTCCTGCAAAGGTATATGCTGGATCTTGCCGGAAAAATTGACGGTGATGTGAGTTTCACCTCCGTCCTCAGCAAGCCTGACTTCAGGGCAGCCCTGACGATCCGTGACTTCATCTTCAATGGGGATAAACTGGGGGATGCCAACCTGCGCACAACATGGGACCCTATGAGCCAGCGCCTGTTTATTGACAGCAAGGTCACTTACCGGGGCACTGCTGATACACATGTTCCGCTGGAGATCACCGGCTTTTATCTCCCTGGCGAGGAAGAAGCCGCGCTAGACCTTACTGCCAAAGTGAAGGACTTCAAAATCAGCACAGTGGAACGCTATATGCAAGGTTTGTTCTCAAATATGGGGGGCTATGTTTCGGGAGAGGTAAGACTGCGGGGCCCGCTCAAAAACCTCAGGCTCAATGGCAAAGCTATATCAAGGCGTACAGGATTTACCGTCAATTATCTCAACGAAGCCTATTCATTTTCTCATGAAATACTGATAGATGAAAATGCTTTCCGTTTCAAGGATCTAACCCTCTTCGATGCCAGGGGGAACAGTGCAATATGTAACGGAAGCATCAGCCATACCCGCTTCAAGGATTGGCGCATTGATTTTGAAGCCAAACCGGTTAATTTCTCCGGCCTCAATACCACCTATGCACAGAATGAACTCTTTTATGGCAGGGGTTTCCTGACTGGAGATGTGCTGATTAATGGTCCATTTGATGATGTCAACATCCAAATTAAAGGAGAGACAGGAAAAGGAACCAGCATGCATATTCCGATTTCCTATGATGCAGACGTGATCGAGAATAGTTTCATTCGTTTTCATCAACCTGCTGGCACCAGGGAGCCTGAGGCAATGAGCCGTAACCGGCTTTCCGGTGTAAAACTGGATTTTCAGCTTGCTGCAACCCAGGATGCCGAGATAGAAATATCCTTACCCGCCCGAATGGGAAATATACGTGGCAACGGAACAGGCGACCTGCGTTTCCTCATTGATACACGTGGAGAATTCAGCATTTTCGGGGATTACATCGTGGAGTCAGGATTTTATCAGATGACATTGCAGAACCTCCTTAACCGTCGTTTTGAGCTTCGGAAAGGTGGTCGCATCTCATGGTCAGGCGACCCTTACGATGCCTCGATCGCCCTTACCGCCGTCTACAGGGTACGTGCTTCCCTCAATGAACTCAGACCTGTGGGAGACTCCTCATCACTCTACCGTGAACGTATTCCTGTTAACTGCATCATCAACCTCACTGACAAGCTGATCAATCCCATGATCACGTTTGGCATCGAGCTTCCAGACAGCCGCGAAGAAGTAAACAGACTGGTCTTCAATAGAATAGATACCACCAACACCGCATTGCTCAGCCGGCAGATCCTGTCTTTGCTGGTTTTGAACAGCTTCATTTCCGAAGAAGTCAATGTGAACCTGGCCTCCGGTGTCAGTGCAGGTTCAGTCGAGCTCCTGACCAGGCAGCTAAGCAACTGGTTATCACAAATCAGCAAGGATTTTGACATTGGGGTGAATTACAGACCCGGGGACCAGATCACCAATGAAGAACTTGAACTGGCGCTATCGACGCAGCTTTTCAATGACCGGGTATTGATCGATGGAAATTTTGGTCTTGCGGGAGAACGCAAAGCGGAGGCAGCCAGCAACCTGGTGGGGGATGTGCAGGTCGAAGTGAAATTAACCGAAGACGGGCGGTTCCGGGTGAAAGCCTTCAACCGCTCCAATTACATCAATATGCTGGATAACAAAGGTCCTTATACACAAGGCGTTGGAATCTTCTACCGCAAGGAATTCGACCGGTGGGATGAGATCTTACCCAAACGCAACAAAAGGAAGGATCCCTCAGAGATTTAGGAGGTGCCCCATCTTATCCTGTTTGGTCTTGAGATAGACGTAATTATGTGGATTCGGGGGAATAATAAGGGGGATATTCCCGACGATCTCTATACCATAACCAGTCAGACCTGCTTTTTTCGTTGGATTGTTGGTAATCAGGCTGATTTTGCGGGCGCCAAGGGAGCGTATCATCTGAGCTCCGATGCCATAATCGCGCTCGTCTGCTTTAAAACCCAGGTGAAGGTTGGCTTCAATGGTATCCATCCCTTGCTCCTGAAGGTGATAGGCTTTGAGTTTGTTCAAAAGTCCGATTCCCCTACCCTCCTGGTTCATATACAATACGATGCCTTTGCCAGCCGCCTCGACCATTTCCATGGCTTTGTGAAGCTGGGCCCCGCAGTCACATTTGCTTGAACCAAGGACATCTCCTGTCAGGCAGCTTGAGTGAACCCTCACCAGTACGTTTTCGTCCTCATCCCAGCTTCCCTTGGTCAGTGCCAGGTGCATGGTGCCTGAGTTGACATCCCTGAATGCATGTAAGGTAAACTGCCCCCATTCCGTTGGAAGATCGACCATTTCTTCCTTAATGATCAGGCTCTCTGTACGCATGCGGTATGCAATCAGGTCGCGGATAGAAATGATCCGCAGGCCAAACTGCGCTGCCAGAACAAAGAGGTCAGGCAGCCGGGACATGGAGCCATCCTCATTCATGATTTCGACCAGGGCTGCTGCAGGCTTGAGGCCGGCGAGCCTGGCGAGGTCAACGGCAGCCTCGGTATGGCCGGCACGACGCAGCACGCCACCCTCTTTGGCTTTCAGGGGAAATACATGGCCTGGGCGGCCGAGGTCCTCCGCACGCGTGGCATCGGCAGCAAGCGCAGCGATGGTCTTGGCCCGGTCCGCGGCCGAGATACCCGTTGTGGTTCCATTTCCCAACAAATCGACAGAGATGGTGAACTGCGTCTCATGCAGGGAGGTATTCCGTGACACCATCAGTTCCAGTTGCAATTCTTCGCAGCGCGACTCAGCCAGTGGACAGCATATCAGCCCCCGGCCGTAACGTGCCATGAAATTGACGATTTCCGGGGTGATGGTCTCCGCGGCTGTAATAAAATCACCTTCGTTTTCGCGGTCTTCATCATCCACAACGATGATCACCTTGCCTTCGCGGATATCCTGTATCGCCTCTTCTATCGTATCAAGCCGTCTCATCATGGCTGTAGCGTATGTTCCAATTCATAAAAATATGTGCAAAGGTAGCCATTTTTCCATACTGTTTTTATGCAAACAAGTCCCTTCCATTCCCGGTCAATTATAGACCAGGACGGTTGTGTAATGACGCAATGTGGCAGTTCTTGAATAACGAAACAACAAGATTCTGGAATAAGCGATAATGATAGGGCAACATCCTTCCATTCTTTCCTATATAATTGCTTACCAACAACCCTGTCGCCTTATGAAGAGAACACTGTCTTTTCCTGACTTGTGACAATTAGTGCGGTAGAAGTTATCACCTTTTCATTAATGGTGATAACTGACGCTCCATTAGTTCGGCAGAGGAGGAGGTAAACTTGAAAGCTGCCCAGGGAGTACTTTGCATTTGTCATTGTAAAATAATTATCTATCAGTTCATTAAATCAAGTTTTTGCCCTCGGGCCGGGCGGGCCTCGTTGCCGCTACGCGACTACGCCTGCTGCTTTCCGCCTGCGGCGGAATCCCG
>Ga0208041_1000922_pt1 | contig 22478 bp, 17 predicted proteins | sample AD_SCU002_MetaG_FD_184453 | JGI IMG/M metagenome (GOLD analysis project Ga0208041, IMG submission 184453) | Active sludge microbial communities of municipal wastewater-treating anaerobic digesters from China - AD_SCU002_MetaG (SPAdes) (version 2) | ecosystem: Engineered > Bioreactor > Anaerobic...
TCTTCACGCACACTCTGCATTGCCGACCACTACACAACATTCCATTTAAGATTTACTCGCGACGATAGTCCTTACTTATCTGCGATATCAGCATTAATGTTTTTTTCGCGTTAGGCGTTAAACAAATTGAAATACGTCTGTTGGCTATATAATTTTTTTGATGGGTTCCTTCCAACCGTATATTGCTCTAATATTGCATATCTTCATATTGTGATTGTATTTTAGTGTTGCCGGAGTGATGCCGTGTTGCATAATATCTCCTGTGCCCCACCTGCCGGTATCTGCTGCGCTCTCGCTCAGGCCACCATAGCCATCAGCACATTGTAGGCGTTCACTTTCATCCGGATCTCGCGGAACATCCCTTCCCGGGACGTCGCTCGCACACCTTCGCCGAAGATCCGTTTGATGCTGGAGAAATTCCCTTCGATTTTCCATCGCATCCCGTAGGTGGTTATCCACGCCCACAGTCGATACCCCCCAATCGGTTCCGGTCTCTGACACATTCGGCCCGATAGGGTGATCCGGCCGAAGAGGTTGCTGCATCCACCCGGGTCTTGATGCCGGCGAGGATCTTCCGTTGCTCGAGGGCATTGAAGAGTTCATTGCGGTCATAGGCACCGTCACCGAGTACCCGGAACACCGGGTGCTCCTCGCCGCAGTGCTGCGGGACCTGGTCGAGCAGGGGGACGAACATCCGGTCGTCCTGGACCGATTCGTCGGTGACCTCCAGGCCGAGGACCTGGTTGGTCTCGACGTCGATCATGGCATGCAGCTTGATCCAGCCGCGCCGAACTCGCCACTTCTCGCGCAGCCATTCGCCCCGGTTGGTAACTTTGATCCCGGTGCTATCGGCGGCGATGATGACATCCCCAGCGAGGAGCTCGGGTGTTACGGTGAGCGAGAGATCCAGACGTTGGATCCGGCGGAAGAGGGTGATATAGTCGGCCACCGTGAAACCGGGAATGAATGTCGCGAGTTTCCGGACAAACCCCTCCATCTGGCGGTAGGGCATCTGCAGGAAGACGTGAATGCAAGCCATCCATGCAATGAACGGTTCGGGATACTGAAAGGGACGGCCGCGCTTGCCGGCGTTCATCCGGGCAAGCAGATCGTCCCACTGCGCGAGGAAGTCAAGCGAGAGATAGAATTCTCCGCGCCGCACCAGGCGTTCATTATATATACTCCTGTCGCGAGTGTCAGGATACGGGTGTCCCCAGCGTTCTTTCTGTGGCATGGAAGATCGGCAGGGGCACCCGTCATCTTCACGTTTGTGGTCGGGTGACCAGACTTATTCAACACGGCATCTCCAGCCGCCACTGGTACATCTTCTGCGAGGGGATCACCGTCCGCCGGACCTGGAATCACCACTACACCGTCAGCGTCGAGTGGGGCCGGCCATGACCCCGGAGCCGGGGTGTCGCCGTAGACCGAGGAGGCGCCAACCACGGCCGGCACCCCGCAGTCCTTCGCCGCGACGAGCACGTCGAGCGTGCCGGTCACGTTCGCCTCGTTCGAGGCGAGGGGGTCCTTCACCGACCGGGGCACGGAGGGGATTGCCGCCTGGTGGAAGATGCCGTCCGCGCCGGGGAAGGTCTCCATGAGGAGATCGAGGTCGGTGATGCTCCCCTCGATGAACGTCACCCGGGGGTGATCCAGGAGGTGCTCGATGTTCTCCCGCCGCCCGGTGGCGAGGTTGTCGATGATGACCACGTCGTGGTGCTGTGATAACGTGTCGGCAAGGTTCGAGCCAAGCCGGCCCCGCCGGTGACGATGTAGCGCATAAAGAATCTATGATGGGGAGCGGTTTAGGGCTTTCTGAATAAAACTGGGACAGTTGTCTTCCAGGGGCCGGGATGGTCCCGAAAAACCACATCGGGGTTTCCTTTAAAGTGGCCTCAGAGCATTCTCTTGTTCGATAGAAGATAAGGAGAACAATGACTCCAGTGCCTCATTGGGTGATGCAGAGCGAATGATATTCACTTTCACACCGCGTGACGATCATTTATATTTCCAAATACATATAAGTACCCCGTAGAATTAAGTTAGAAGAGGTGAATTAATTGAAAGATCATTCAATAACCTATTTCCCGGTTGGAAATGGCGATACTACGCTAATTAGTCTCTCCGATGGCACTAATATCCTTATAGATTGCAATATCACCAGAAACTCCAAGAACGGCAACGAAAAGGAGAGTTACTCCGTACATGAGCATCTCTTGGAGGAGATGGGGAAGGACGGGAGTAGCAATCCGCATCTAGATGCCTTCATATTGACACATCCTGACGAGGATCACTGCAGAGGGTTTTCTGCTACATTCTACAGCGGTGATCCCTCCGGGTACGGTCAGTCTCACAGAAAAGATGGCTTAATCATCATCGATGAACTCTGGTTTACGCCGAGGATCTTCCCCTCTAACGATGACGAACTCTCTGAATCTGCCAGAGATTTCCGTAAAGAGGCTGAGAGGAGAATGAAACTCTACAGGGCAGGTGATCCGAAGTCTAAAGAACCCGGCAACCGGCTCAGGATCATTGGATACTCCGACAATCCGGAAATGAAGGGACTGGAGAGCATCCTTACAGTGCCCGGGAACGCGATAAATCTGATCAATGGCAGCCTAAAGTCAGATTTCTCTCTCTTCATTCACGCTCCATTCAAGAAGAATACTGGTTCGGAGGAGAGTGAGAGGAATAATACAAGTGTGGTCTTCCAGGCCCGCTTTGATATGCCAGGTGCAGAGAACGCCGGGCTCGCGTTCTTCGGCGGAGACGCAGATTGTGGTATTTTTAGAAAGATCGTTGAGAAGAGCAAAGAGGAGGATCTGCAGTGGGATCTCTTCTTAGCGCCCCATCACTGTTCATGGACTTTCTTCAATGAGCAGTCGTATGAAGACGACTCTATGCCCGACAAAACGTCTGTTGAACTACTAAAAATGCACAGAGAGGGGGCTTATGTTATCGCTTCGTGCAAACCCGTGGTCAAGGGCGGCGAGAGCCCCCCGAGCTATCAGGCTGCAAAAGAGTACAAGAAGCAGGTTGGGGAAGAAAAATTCCTGGTCACGATGGATCACCCGAACGAAAAAGAACCTCTGCCCATCCACTTTATAATTACCCGAATGGGCCCGCAGAAAAAGGACAGTTCGTCGGCGAACGCCATTAGATCATCGGCAGCGGTAGGTGCAGTTGTAAGGACCCCACAGACCTATGGCTGACACTCTTTTTACATCGGGGCTAAAGCCACTCAAAGACAAGAATCTCCCCAAGGGTATTCGGTCCGCTCTCAAAGAATTAAGACCGAGATTCTCCACCCAGGATATTCAGGCATATCGCTGGAATGATCACTTCATTGCAGTCCCTCTTGAAGTGCAGGTCAACCTCCCAACGAGGGGTACAGTAGGTGACGTGGATATCAGAAGCAGAGAACCAATCATCCTGGTTTTTAATAAAAATCGGTATCCCCTGCAGGCACCTTTGGTTTTTTCAAACAGGTTGGGCTTCCCTAAGGACAGACTGCCACATCTGAATCCTCGCCCGAAGGACCTCCCTGCGAACTTTTGTTTATACCGTGGGAGCCTGGATGCCTGGTTCTTAGAACATTCGCTGATCGAGTTGGTAGATAAAGCGAAATCCTGGTTGGAAGATGCAGCAGGCGGAAACCTGATGAGAGACTCTGATCGGTTTGAGGTAACACGTATCGACGATATGTACGGTTTTAATACCTTTGAATATTCGAAATTCGAATCCTTTGTCAGAGAATTCTGGAAGAACCGCGGTGGTTGTGGTGGTTTCAAATTCTTACGGTACCAGGTGCCAGATCTGGATCCGCAACTCGAAGAGAAAGGGTATACGATTAATTTTGAGTGTCAGGTATCTGAAGAAAATATAGGGGCCGATACCGAAAGCGTCAGAAAATTAAATCTATTAATAGACGAATATAGTGTTACCCTCCCCCGTGCGCGGTTGTTATCATCTAGTGGAGGGTATCGCTCATATGGGCTTTTGATATGGTCAGGTAGTGACAATGTTTCAGGTCGGTATATGGGCACCCTCCCGGACACCCTGGATGAATTCATCAGGCTTGCTGATTATTTCGGCCTGAACACAACCGAACCTCTCAATGCCTTCTTTTCAAAAGGGCTTAATCTCTCACATTCTGTTCCTGTGACTATTGCAATTCAGCGTCCACAAAAGTTGATGAATCGTGACTCTGAGATTGAATTCCTATCGTTTTTGCTTAAATTCCCGGAAGGGAAGATAGCGGACACCGACCTGGTAAAAAAAGAGACGATCGTTAAAGTTTTGGGTCACGTGAATCCGCTGACTGTACATAGAGCAAGAGAGATCTCCGGCTCTCATGGGGATGCAGATTATGGAAGGGTACTCTTCCTTGGCTGCGGTGCGGTAGGCTCAAAGATGATCTTACACTTTGCAAGAAGTGGCCATGTCAATTGCTCGATCGTTGACACCGACGTTATTTCCTCACACAATCTTGTAAGGCACGGTCTTCTCCATGAGAGTGTAGGAAGGAACAAAGCGGTAGCCATGAGTGAGACGATAAAGGGAATATTCTCTGCAGACAGCGACTCCACGCACGTTGAACCGATACAGAAGGATGCTATCGACTTGCTGTTGAATGAAAAGGCCTTCCCATTCAAAAAATACCAGTGGATAATTGACGCTTCGGCCTCTCCTGTCGTCCAGCGCGCGTTGACAGTAGCAAAACTACCCGAGTCACTTCACTGCTGCCGGTGCGAGATCGCCTATAGCGGTAAACTTGGCTTCATGAGTATTGAGGGATCTGGAAGGAGACCCAGACTTGATGATATACAGGCGTTTGTTTTTGATAAAGCCATTGAATCAGACGAAATCTCGAAATGGTTGCAGGCGAACAGGGATGAAAGGGAGAGCGAGCTTGGCTCGAGGCTACAGGAAGTAAGCATTGGGGTCAGCTGCAGCTCAGAGACGATGAGGCTCTCTGACGAGATAGTATCCCTGCACAGCGCAGCATTTACTGCAGGATTTAAGAAGATCGCAAAAGAAGACGATTTCGACGAGGGTTATGTCCAGATCAACTGTTATGACGAATCGAAAGAATCACCGTTCTATTACAGTCACTTTAGGGTCCCCCGGACGGTCACTTTAAATGGTAGGAATAAATCAACATGGGAAGTTCGGCTAATTGGCGATACCGAGAAGACGCTAAGAGGATTATATTCCTCGGCAAAACCGAATGAAACTGGTGGCATACTTGTAGGATTTGTCGATTGGCATAGAGAGGCGGTCTATATCACGCGTGCCCTCAAACCCCCATCTGACAGTAGTTCTTCACCATTCGCGTTCGTAAGAGGTATCTCTGATGTACCTGACGAAGTCGAGCACATACACGAGAGAACAGGCGCCATGCTTGGATATATCGGGGAGTGGCATACCCATCCGGGTGGAGAGCCGCAACCCAGTCCTCGGGATCTCTCTACTGTTGGAATGATAAAGCCTAATCTGGATAAAGCGCGGTTGCCGGCTCTCCTTTTGATCGTTACTGATAAGGGCATCTATCCCTACATTTACCCATAATGGCGGGATGTTTTCATGAATTGGTTCGATGATTACGAGATTCGGGCAAGGATTCTCCCGGCAATAATAGTTTTTCTCCCGGTCATGGTTCCGGCATTCTTAATAGTCTATGGCGAGATGGCATCCATTGTTTCTTTTCTTTTTTCCGGAATAGTGTTTGCTGCCCTGGTGTACCCTCTATCGTTCATTGTCAGGAGACCGGGGAGTAGGTTGGAGAAGACATTATGGGAGCAATGGGATGGTCCTCCTTCTACCCGTGTAATGAGATGGAGAGATAATACGTTTAGTGTCTCGTTGAAGACGGAATTACACAAGGCCGTAAGGGAGTACTGCGGGCTGACGTTGTCCAATTTAGATGACGAGCAAAATGATCCCCATGGAGCAGACAAAAAGATTGGTGATGCCTTCATCCAGGTGAAGCATTTAGTCTATCATAATGACCCCGAAGGAATGTGGAGGAAATACAACGCTGAATATGGCTTCAACAGAAACTTACTTGGCTGTAAGTATCTCTGGATTGCCTTGTCTGTTGTTGGTGTAATTATCTGTGGATCTTGCTGGCATTTTACGGGGAATAGCGCGTACTCAGTTGGATTGCTCATTAATTTAACGATCCTTGCCATTGCAGTCGTTTTGACAAAATGTATACTTCCAAAGACTGTAAGAGACCCGGCGGAATATTATGCATCATCAGTCTGGCATTCTTTCCTTAACATCGTGAAAAGGAATCGGGTATAAATGGGGGTAGGTTTCCCACACCCCTATAAACTGACCACTGGCGAGGCAACTGACGTTTCGAGGATGACGTATGGATGAGGATTCAAAAATTCAGTTGAAGCATGCCGCAGTATCCGCTAAAAATGTACTTTTTTCTAGCATCCCTATCTGCGGTACTATTCTCGATGAGGTCCTTTTTGAATATCGGAGTCGGGTAAAACAGGAGCGATTAAACCGGTTTGTCGAGGAGTTGGAGAAATACTTGAGATCAATGTGTTCTGGTGACATTGATCAAGAACACCTGAAGAGCGAGGAGTTTGGAGACATATTTGAGTCCATACTTCGCAGGGTCGTGCATACTGCATCCGAGGAGAAGATGCACCGGTTTAAGAAGATCCTGCTAAATGAAATGGCGCATACCTACACGTCTGATTTTAAAGAGACGTTCCTCGATATCGTCTCCCGTATCAATGAAGATCAGATCCTGATCCTTAACCACTTTCGGGAAGTTCAAGATCGTGAATCTGAAGGCAACTCTGATCAGAGAGTCGTTGATGGCGAAGGTGCCAAGGTCTCTCTCAAAAATAAAGCAAATCTCCTGGGGTTCGATGAGGCCGAGTACCTCTTTTATGTCCAGGATCTGATCTCAAAATCGCTGTTACTGGATAAAGCTATTGCACTGTTCGGTGGAGAGATAAAACCCTACACCAACTTGAGAATAACGCCCTTTGGTGAGGAATTTCTGAAATTCATCGAGGGCTCTCCTGATCAGTAGGTTGCCTTTGCTCCTCATTTTTCCCCGAGAGTATCCGCTGCAACCACTCGGCCCGGGTCGGTCCCATCAGGCGCGCGAAAAACCGCTTCTCCTCCTTTGATAAGTCGCATCTCAGTGCCGGCCTGAATTCAGATATGCCATCAGTGCTGAGTGGCAATCCACAGGATCGCCTCGTACCTCACCCGCCCCTCCTGATATCTTCCTCAATCTTGCGCTGTAACTGGAGTGCCATCGGTGCTCCCTGTGCCGCGGTGACATCGACGATGTAGATAAACTTCTGCTGTAGGTCGGGGTCCTGCTTGATGACTGAGTGGTACGCCGCCCAGACATTGTGGAGTAACTCTGGGAGTGTATTCTGTCTGCACACCTGTTCTAGTATGGCTGAAGGATTCGATGACCCTCTGATACAACTATAGAGCCAGCTGATGCCGTAGTCAGAGATATACGAAAACCCAATCGTCCTCAGGAGATTGACGAGGTTCGGGAAACATTCGGGGTGCGAACCCACGGTCGAGCACCAACGTTCGATGATATCAGTTATCTCCTGGGGGGGTGACCAGTCCTTGACTGTGGCGGTCAAGATCCCCCTCCGATCTGAGAATATGAGAAGGCCGAGGATATTCTGGATGTCTTCCTTCAAACATCTGCTCGATGAGGTGCAGATCTCTGAAGAGAGGACGACATCCCCCACCCGATGCCAGACATCAACAAGCCTGCCTTCACATTCCGGCGTGAGGCCAACGAACAGAAGGCCCCAAAGGAGGTTTTCCATCAACCCCGGAGCCTTCTCCCAATTGCTGCAGATGGGGGCAAGGAGAGCCGGGTAAACCTCTGTTTCTGGCAACCGCAGAATGGCATTGGCGACGACAGGGAAGATCATCTGGTTCCATTCTATAAACACCATACTGTCGCTCTTGAACCCCTTTTTGCTGGATTTTATAGTGTTGTTTATGGTGAAGGCCAGAAGGCCGCTGAGGAGTGACACCAATCTTTCCCGAGGCTTAATCACTGAGATCCGTGCGTCTCCTGGAAGGCAGGAAAGGAGAGAGCACAGGAAATGGAGTTTAACATCACGCGAAGAGCAGTCACAGAGTGGCTTTTCAAAAGGCCTGTGCCGCCGTCCCCCGGCTCCAACGCTACCTCTGGAAAGCGCAATGGTTTCTTCAATACACTTCCAGACCGTTTTTTGGTCGGTTTCCCACAGGGAGGTAAGAGCCCAGAAGAGGTACCCCCGAACCTCATTATTTCTGTGGGTTATCAACCCAAACAAGGCTTTTTTGATCTCTCCATCGTCGGGATACTTCGTCAGGAGTATGGGCAGGGCCCGTGCCGCAGACCGGGCGTGACCATAGGGGTACTTCATGAATTCCTCCCCCACCCTGTGGGGGCCGGGTCGCCTTGCGGCGATGAGCAACTGCTCCCTGCACCAGGTGGTATGGCTGTTGCGCTGTACCCAATCCCACTGCTTGATGACGACCCCAGCGGCAAAGAGTGCAACGGCATCAGCCCGCCATTCGAGTCCATCCAGGCCCCCCTCCGCTGGCTGGACAGGATCATCGCTGGCACTCAGCTCCCGGGCGTACTCCATCGCGACCTCAATTGTAAATGTTGGACTGATCTCGTTCTTTTCCAACAATGCACTCGACCACTGGAGAAGTTTCACAAGTTGGTTCTGGCTCTCAATTTCTTCCCGTTCTCTAACTTGTTGCTCCCTGAGTTCGGCCGGCATAACAAACTCGATGCCGATCGTCCCTTCCGTCTCGTGCTCAATGGTCCGATAATTCTCGAGTTCAGCCTGTGCGGCCCAGATCTTGCAGGTTTCGATCCGTTCCTGAAGTAGACCTTTATTGCTCTTTTCCTCCTCGTAGTAGAGGGGTGGGTGCTCGGGGAACTTTCGCATCGCCGATTGAAGTCTTGACCGTGCCTCTGTGGAACCCATTACGAGAATCGGCAGGATTAGGTTTCGAAGGAAATTTTTACGGTGTTCTTGCCGTGCATCATCTTTTAAGAGCCTGTAGTCTGCCCGATCCTGACCCCTGGATAGATATTTTGAACTAATCTCAATATGCGTCTCCTCTTGCAAGTCCTGCACATACCGATAGGAATCCATCTCCAGGAATGCCGGGTTTTCGAGGAGCGGGACCAGTAACTCAGGGCAAGTCTTCCAGTGTGCAAGCCCCACGGATGCGCAGACCCCTACGATCGCAACAGAGCATGTATCGCGGAGAACGGTCTCAAAGAGTTCCTTAACATCCCGCCCCTCTTTTATCTCTTCTTGCATCTGGTATTCGAGAGCCATCAGGGCGCAGGTTAGGGCGGAAGGGGCAGCGCTTGAGAAACGGCACCAATAATATACACGACAATCTCCCCAGACGTTCTTTTCTCCGGACTCAAGACGGATCTTCTGGGGAAGAGGATGTCTTCTTTCCACCTGTTCTTCATGGATCTTCCAGAATCGGGTTGCGTGGTTGACTATATTGTGGATGAGTGCCAGCCCCTCATCTGGGTGTAACCTTAGAAGTGCGAGAAATGGCCCCTTAATTCGAGTTGGTGGATTCCATTCGGTCCATCGAATCCCGTAGTCACTGAGAATATGGTAGTGACCTCCATAGGGATCAGGTTTAATCTCACGACAGAGGATCTTGCTGATAATCTCCACTGCGGTCTTGGGAAGATCCCGGCAGAGAGGGAGCCATCCATAGGTGAGAATAACATCTCTGAGGTCTGCTCTTATTGGCTCATTCCACCTGACAAACTTGTCCACTTCGTCTGGCATGCAGTCAGACGCCCACAGGATGGCCTCGATGATGCTCTTCTTGGTTTCTTTGTCACACCGTTCCGAGGGAGGATTCTCCCATATCTTGAAGCAGAACTCTGCAACCTCTCTGCGAAGATCCTGTTTTCTTCGATCCTTCATCCAAATCTTGGCAATTTCCGAAAACTCGACCAGAACCTCACCCCGAATACTATCCGGGCGGAACAACAACCACTTGAGTGTCGGGGCCCATTGCTCATGGATAGGAACAGTGCACAGAGCCTCATACTTCTCAGCCTCTGCTGCTGGAAGATGTGAAAAGAGAGATGACAACACTGGATCGGGTTTTACGTGGGCAGTCCTCATCACCTTCAAAAACTTGCTGAGCAGATACCCGTTCCGTTCAAGCAGGTATGGTCCTATCTTAGGGAGGATCTCATCCTGGAGCGGCGAGGAGAGGGGTACCCCCAGTGCATCCTGGTACCATCGTGGCGAGAGAGACCCCTCCTGCTGCTCAAGGCTATCCAGCAGCTCCGCCCAGAACTCGGGGGCTCGTTCAACCTCAAGAAGATGGGAGGCATATAAGCGAAAGGGCCTGACCAGAGTCAGGGACTCATTACAGGAATTTAGAAACCCCGGAACATTCCTGTGGGATATCAGCATCTTTACAATGGTCCACTCACCGTATGCCTCATGAACAAAACGAATCTCTCCCTTCTCTCGTGTGATGATACGATCAGAGATCAGTCCTGCTATAGCCTCAGAATAGAGCGGATCGTCCTGGAGGTGCTCTCCGCTCAAGGTAGATTGCTGTGCGAGAGCAGCAACAAACCGAGCACGCTGGTCCGGAGTGCCTCTCCCATGTCTGGCCCCTTCAGCCAATCGCACAATCTCCTCCCAGAAGAGGTCTAAAAGCCAGGATTCGGTGAGCACCGACGGAGCCTCTTTTAGGGAGAGGCTGATCCCCGGGAGGGTGAGGATATCCAGGACCAGTGGCCTTGAGAGGATGTCATTTAGATGTCCCTCCGATGCCAAACTCCTCAACTTGGGAAACTGGTCGACCACTGTGGCAACCTCTTCCTCGGTAAGCGGCCCCACCTCGTAGAAACTGATAGTCCGGTCAGCCAAATTTTTCCGGAGTGATAAATGTTTCACTATCGTTTCAGCGCTCTCTTTTCTGACGGTAAATACAAGTTTCCAACAATATTCGCCCACTCCCCCGCGTTTTTTGTGCTCTTCATTGTAACGTTGAACTGCGAGAATGATATCGTTTAGAATGCGTTTCTTATCCTGATCGATGCCCGCCCAATCCAGACCGTCGATCAGGATACAGCGGAGTGGGGCGGTACCTATAGCCGAAAGTACCCTCTGGAAGTCGTTTTCCATATGGATACTATGGAGAAAATGCTCAAGCGAAGCTCCAAAGAACCGCTCGACAGCAAAGACAATTACTTCACCCTCCTGTCGCAATCGATCTGCAAGCCGCTTGAGTATAACGGTTTTCCCAACCATCGGTTCGCCTGAAATGACGACGACCTCGTGGTTTCTGATCTCTTCCTCTAACTGATCCAGCAGGTGTCCTCTCTGGAGATGAAGTGATTCTCCTATGGTGTCTTGGATGGAAGAAAGGACAGTATCTGAATGATTCCTTAAATGGAAAAGATCCTGGGAGAGGTCCTGTTCATCCCGAAGATAGATACCATGATCGAGAGCGATTCCTCTTATCTTCTCTTTGTCTATAGATCCCGCCCTCTTTGCAGAATCTGCCACCTCAGTTCTCAGGATCTTAAAGAGTGACAGCGCTTTCGTCGTATTTTCGTTTTTTATCAGGTCCCTCACCCGATTCCAGGATTGTACCGTGTCACGTGATCCTGCATGCTCAATGTCAAAGTAGAGAATTACAAGGCACCGCAAAAACCTCCAAAGTTCGGTCTCGGTTATGGGGCTGCCCTTTGCCTTTGTGAGGAGGTTTTTGAAGACATCAACATACTCTCGCTTCTTCTCGTGGATAAACCGCGGTGTCGATACCTTTCTGAAAAATTCATCCGAATCCTGGGAGGCCCTTGCCTGCTCCAGCACCGGCCGCAGATGCTCGTCTATAGCCTTCTGATAAACCCCTATCCCGATACCGATCCGGTCCGTCTCGGTGTTGAATTGCCATCCATAGGCTCCGGTGAATGCCTTCCAGCAGTCATCGACCACTCTGGCGAAGACATCGTTTGACTTAGCATCAGAAAATTTGAGGTCATGCTTTATCTGCAGAGCAAGTCGACGTTCTTTCTGCCCGTTGCTGCTGGTGACGACGATATCATCAAGCACACACCCCTTCCACCTCTGCTGGAAGCTTACTCTCGTACAGGTGCCCCAATCAAGCCCCCGAGGTATATCCCCGGCTAGAAGGGTCACCAGATAGGAGACTCCAATCAGGTGCTCAAAAGCATCTCCACCACCGCCCGTGGAGAATGGATTGGCTACCTCTGGATCTCCGTGAACGCTGTTCATCTTATTATAACGGGCGATACGGATCCCGATAAACCTTGCTTGTTACACCCACATGAGCTGCAGATTATGCGCTACTACCGAGTTCTTGCTTGAGCCCAATGTAATAGCCCTGAATCCAATCCGCATAATGAGAGATATGCTCATCCGTACGCTCAAATCGATCTAAATATTCTCTCGCGAGATCGTGTTTCCCTGCATTGTATGCATAACATGCAATTTGTATGAATGCAGGGATTTCAGCAGGATGACCTTGGATCTCCTGCAGTTCATCCATTGCCAGTTGAGTGTATTCCCACATTTTCTCATATTGCCTCTGCCCAAGAGCCTCGTCGCTCACATCCAGCCCCGCCTTAAGGGCTTCGATGAAATTCCCGTGCACGAGATGGATCTCTTTGATATCTTCAAGCATCCGGAGGACTTCTTCCTTATCGTAATCATCAGTGCCACACTTCTTTCCCCGTATGATGTCCCAGATCACCTGACACTTCTCAAATACGCAATACTCGGGAACTGTGCAGAGGTAGTCCTCCAGCGCAGGGACAAGATTGCGGATATTTTCACGGTTTTGGGCAAAAAAGTCCTCTTGGGATAAGGTCAACGATCCTCCTTCCTTCAACCGCTGGAGAACATGATGTATCTCCATGTAGCACCGGAACTGTTCCACTGCAGGTAAATTTGCGTATTCAGGATACTGATCTTCGATCTGGTAGAGAAAAGCGGGTGATAACACTCCCCCATTCCATCTCATCCTCAACTGCGATATGTCGCAGACAATCTGCTCCTTGCGAGATATGAGTGGGTAAATCCTCTCCCTTCCTTCATCCATTATTTCAAACAATTTGTTTCGATTGTTGAATTGTCTGTAGAATTCTACGAGATAGTTATAATACTCCAGCACATCGTGTGGATTGGTAAAATCAACCCTAGACTTATATTCTGAAATTAACTGCCGTACCTCATCTTGTCCAGACGACGAAGGAAGCGAATGAATGACATTTTGATATGCAGCGTGCAGCAAAGGTTTTCCCTTGAGATCCTTTGCCAATCTCAGTGCCTTACGATAATAATGCAGAGAATCCGTACTGTTCTTATTAATCCTCTGTATTCTCCCGTAATTGTTTAGTAAACGTTGATAATCAGCGTTTTTCAGTTGGTCTGAAGTAGCGGTAATGGCGTTGAGCAAAATCTCTGAAGACTTCGCAAGGTCACCTTCATGTTCAGCAGCTGACGCTCTAATAAGGGCGATTTGAGATAGATATTCATCTGAAGGGTTTGAAAGACGCTCAATGATCTGTAATGCCTTCTTGTGATCCCCCAGGCGTGTAAAAGACCCTGCCCGCAGCAGATCAAGACGAACTTTCTCATCTGCATTGAGTGTACCTACATCTATCCAACTCAGCACTTCTATCGATCGGCGAGCCTCATCCTTTGCAAATGCAACAGCTGCCTGCGTAAGGTAATACGAATATTTCTCAGTAGGATCCAAAAAGCACCACTTGTAACGGTAGAGGATCTGTTCTGCTTTCTCGGGTTCATTTGCCTTGATATGACCGGAAACGTCGTGGAGAATCGATGAACACGGCCATAAGAGTTTCCCACGAGAGGAATGGCCGAGTACTACAGCGAGAGCCACGAGCAATAATAGCATGAGACCCGATGTGGGCCATGTTAGAAGGCCTAGGGCCCATAGTGCCAGCGCAGTAATTGATAGCAGGCAAAATATGAGATATTTCAACCGATATTTGGGCAGAATTAGAGTTTTCCGTTGCGTTATTCCTACTGCTAGTAGTATACCGAGGTAGATCCATACTATCCGGAGGTAGTTCCCGGTTACGATAGCTTGCTCAAGTTCAATGACGTATTCAAGCATTTACATCTGACCTGATGTTTGCGACTACGGGGACAAACCATTCCTCTGAAGATACCCAGAGATCTAGGCATGTGAGTAACAATGAAATCGTTGGGGTTGCTGCACATTAAGTTATTTTATCAGTCCGGTTCTATTTTAACGCAACATGGATGCTCCTGAACTGTTTAACTCAGTTGAAACTGGTGTTCTATGAGTCTAAACGATGAATATGACACAAATCCCCTATCAGATCTCGACACAGTCGATCTTTTGTTCGGCGATCTGATCCGGGTATCAAGAGATGGTGAATGTTTTGTCGCAGTTGATCATCTCACCCATATAGCAGAAGTGGGCTCGACAGAGGCCGAGGCAGTTAATAATCTAAGACAGGCGATCAGGGAACATATCAATGTCGTCAAAAATACTCTCGAACAGATGAGAGATTTTGATCGAGCATTTCGGGAAGACGCAGGGGATCATTGATAAAGATGTCTTCTGATCTGCCTCATAACCTGCCCATTCAGAATGTACTCTCTCTATTGGGAGAATTTGATTATTCTGAGGTGCCTAAAAGTGACCGCTATATTCACCTCAGGCGTTTCGATGACCGCACAGTGATCACGATTCCAAACAGAGCCAGGGTCCATAGAGCGGTCCTACGATCTGCTCTCATTCAGGGTGGAATCCCTGAGAAAGATTTCACTGAGAGGTTAAAAGGAGCGATATCCGTCTCGGGCAAAGAATCCATCCTCGCCCATGTGGATATCCTCGGATTTAAATCGCTACTCGATGAGGCTAAAGAAAGCGAATTGCGATTTGATGAGCTGCTCAACCATTATCATAAGGCCTTGAGATCTGCATTTTCCAGGATCAAATCGGTGACAGAGGTGAGACACAAGTACGATTGGAAGAGAATCTCTCACGTGCGCGTATATACCGATAATTTACTGTTTGTCTCCGAACTACGGCGGCAAACCGGAGGTGAGTCGGAATTTGGGCGAACAATCGATGAGATCGCGATGTATCAGTTGGAACTGGCCATAGAGGGGTTCTTCACCCGAGGAGGAGTTGTCATCGAGAGAGCTTACTGCGATGAAGTGACTGTTTTCAGTCCTGCTCTCATGGATGCAGCGGGTATTGAAAAAAGAGCTCTCTTTCCCCGTATTATTCTTGAGGATTCTGCTAGAGAGAGGCTCAGAAGGTACCTGAAATGGTATAACAACCCGGCATTTTGTCATTTTAATGATATGGTCGTCATCGATCCTGACGGCACGTGGTTTATCAACTATTTGTACGTCCTCAGGTGGTTCAATGATGATATGATGGACATGATGGAACGCCATGGTGAAAAACTCCCTGTATCTGAAGGACCTTATTTTCCTGCAGCGATCTCTGAACTTCATCAGCATAGAGATCATATCAAGAGACGGTTGGCGGAGTTTAAGGACAATCCTGTGGTCTTTCGAAAATACCTCTGGTTAGCCTGTTACCACAACTGGTTCTGTTCTACGTATTTCTCGGAGGATGGCGATGCTGAGATTTCAGATGTCGGAATTACGCTCACATTTGAGAGTTGTTTTGCAGCAAAATCCGAAGTTAATCACATTAATTGATTTATAGAAGATAATCCCTTCTCTAGTAGAGATACTAATAAGGCGGAATGAGAAGAGATCACACCACACAACAAAACCTCACTTAAAATTAGAATTCACGCCCTAGGATAATGATTAGGGCATTGCTGAAGGGTTTGGAGCCCTGATCTCCCTATACTGTTGTCTCCCAGCGTGCTCCCTCATAAATTAGTCCGAATGACTCGGCTAATTGATGACAGAGAAGATCTGAACGGATTCGCAAGAGGTCTTTATAAGGGTGCTTTGTCTGAGCGAGGAACTCGGTACTGTACTCGATACCGATCACTCGAGAGCCAAACTCTGGATTAGAGTTTATCTCCTGGTATCGGCGCTCAATCGTACCAGGGTACGGCCACCCATTCTGGAAGGGTTTCATAGAGAATACTCCCGTCTTTCCGACAACCCTGACCTCCGCAAGATCGAACCTTGACGCGGTCTTCAGATCGGGGAGCGAGAATGAGGTGTCTGATGGGTGATTGTGAGTCAGTATCTGGTGTTGTGAGTCCAATCTGTCTGCATCTGGTATCTCAACATGCAAGGTTCCGTTGTAACGACCGCTATACCTGTGCAACAACTCACCCTGACTGGTGAATATGCCCGCAAATTCCCAGTCATTGATATTTCTAATCTCCCTCTCAAAGCGGATGATATCCGGATGTCTACGGAATACTTGCGGTGCTGTCATATTCGGATTATCATAGATCTTGCGCTGTACAGCCACTTAGATTCAACTTTTCTCGTCTGATATTGGGACAGGCTTTCCCCTTCACCCCCCGCCCAGCACCTTCACCAGGACCGCCACCACCCCACCCACGACCCCCCCGGCCCCGGCGCTCACCGTCGATAACCGTCGTTCCTCCCCGGCCTTCTCCGCCCGCCACCCCTCCAGCGCCCGGATCCGGCTCTCAAACTCCTCGTCCTGGGTCTCCATCCTCTGGAGCGCTTTACAAATCCACTTCACATCCCGGTTCGTCTCGTAGACGAGCTCCCGGGTAGTCTTCTCATTGGTCATCCTGGTAACCCTCCTGGTGAAGACTACGACGCCGGAGAGAAAAAGCCTGACCGTAACGATTATATTCAAGAATCCAGGCCCAATCCTGGCTCCCCGATAAAGTCAGGCTAATCCCCTCCCCCGTCTACCCTATAGTTGTCTGTCATATTCCCGGGACCATGCAGACCACGGAAGATGCTCCGCATCTTCCTGACAGGCACGACCCAGAGGGTTGTGCCGTGAGGAGAACCAATCATGGCAGACTTCGTGCAGACTACCGTGAACAAGACGGCGCTCCGGGAGATCACGCTCCCGATCGCCGATGTAGAGACGTTCGACAGCCTCATCGAGATGGTCCTCGACGACAACCCCTTCGGGTGCGTCGACTACACGACCCGCGACGGCCAGACCGTCGACGGCGTCGTCCGGAACCGCGAGCACTATACCGCGAAGGTGAACTTCATCAACGGTGAGGGCAGGCGGGTCGGCACCGTCTCGCTCCAGTCCCCCTCGATCGCCGCGTTTAACGCGAACGCTGCGGCCGTGATGGGCAACGCCGCCCTCGCGACGGCGATGGGCGGGGAGGCCGTCCGCGACGAGCCCCACGAGACCTACTACGCTCAGCTCAAGTGCCACGACCCCGCCGGTGAAGACTATTACGTCACCTTCACCAGAAAGACCGTCCGGATCTCGTCCTACCAGGACGACGCGATCAGGGACAGGGTCGAGTCCTGGGCCGATGGCATCGCGTCGCTCGAGTGAAGCGGGGACTCTTTCCCCTTCACTTTCAGACCGCGCACGGCTCCTTGTTATCTACTACCTCTTCTCCAGTCTCTCCTATGACGCACTCGCCCCTTCTCCGCTCCGACCAGACCCTCTTCAGAGATCCCGACGTCTTTGAACTCACGTTCGTCCCGGAGCACCTCCACCACCGCGACGCCCAGGTCCGGGAACTCGCCTTCCTCATCAGCCCGGCCCTCCGGGGCGGGAGTGCTCTCTCCGCCGTCCTCCGCGGGCCGCCGGGGACCGGGAAGACCACCACCGTTCGCCGGATCTTTCACGAAGTCACGGAAGAGACACGGAGGATCGTCCCCGCCTATGTCAACTGCCGCCACGACCATACCCTGCTCGCCGTCTACCGGAGCATCTTCAAACAGGTCTCTGGCTACCCGGCGCCGTTGGCCGGCCGGTACCTCGACGATGTCAAAGAGGGTATCGCCGCCCGGCTCCAGGACCGTAACGCCGCGCTTGTCGTCTGCCTCGACGACGCGGACGAACTCATAGTGGCCGGGACCTACAACACCCTCCTCTACCAGATCCTCCGGCTCTACGAGAAGTGGGACGTCCGGAAGGCCGGGGTCTTTGCGGTCACGAGCAACCTCGGCCTGAACCTCGGAGCCGAGGCCGATCCGAGCGTCCGGTCGGTCTTCCACCCGACCGAGATCACCTTCCTGCCCTACACGAGGACCGAGATCCGCGAGATCCTCACCGACCGCGCCCGGCAGGGGCTCTACCCCCGGGTGATCTCGAAGCCGCTCCTCGACCGGATCGCCACCGTCGCCGCCGGCGAGCAGGACGTCCGGGTCGGGATCGACCTTGTCCGGCAGGCAGTCCTCCTGGCGGAGAAGGACGGCCGCCGGCGGGTCACCCACGCCGACGTCACCGCCGCAGCCCGGGCGGTCACGGCGCCGGGCCTCCTGAACCGGGCCGCGAGGCTTTCGGCCGACGAGCGGGCGCTGCTCTCGTGGATCGCGGAGCGTTCCCGCGACGGGGGCGATATGGCATCAGGGGCGGTCTTTGAGGCGGCGCAGGAGTATCTCCCGGTCGGGAAGACAACCTACCACGAACACCTCAACGCCCTCACGAGGGCCGGGATCGTCGACCTGGTGCCCCGGGCGGGCCGGGGGAGGGAGGTCCGGCTCCGGTACGATGCCGGGGATGTGGCTGCCGCCTGCAGCTCCCCGGACCGAACCTGCGAAATCCCGAACTGAGCATGAGATCCGGAAACCGCCGGTCCGGCCCCGAATTGGAGTTCCCCCTCATATCCTCTGTTTTTGAACGTTTCCAATAACATAAGGCTTATATGGGGCCTGTTGTTTTTTCCGGGATGGTTGGCTCACCCTTTTAACCAGCAGTTCCCGATGATGGTGTATGCGCCGGAGAGAGACCCGGTGCAGGGAGCTACAAGAAATGCAACAGCAACCAGGAACAACCCCGGACAAACGGAGCCCGGGAGGGACCGAACCGAGAACCAGCGGCGGCAGCCCGGATACAAAGTGCCACCACGCGCTCCGCCAGGCCGCCACTGGTACTTCTTCACCCGAGGAGATAAACGTCTCGCCGGTCCCCCTCTTCCTCGTCCCGCGGGCGGTCGCAGACGCGATCCGCCGCCACGGGAGAGCCGTCCGCGAGATCAACGTCAGAAGGACCCGCAACCACCAGTACGCGATCAGCGTCGAGCGGGGCCGGCCATGACCGAAAAGTCGAAAACCTTCGGTTTTCTCCCGCTCCGGTCCGATTGGACCATCGCGGCGGGTACCCTTGCCTGTACCCCGGCGGGCGGGCTCATCGTCCACGTCGAGGCGGAGCGCTGCCGGATCGCGCCCGAGGACGTGAGGGCGCTGATCTTTGCCGGCCGACCGGCGCCGGTTGTGCGGGAGCGGGTGCGGCACGAACGTGGTGTCCCGATTGGCGGGATAACAATCGAGGGACACGCCGCCCTGAACCCGGCCGGAAGAGCGGTGGTGATCCACCTCCGGGCCGGGTCCTGGATCGTCCCGCTCGTCAGTCTCCAGCGGGTCGCCCGCGGGGAGGCGGCGAGCGCCCCCCTCTTTCCCCTTGTCGAGGCGGACCTCTATGAGTGAGGAGATCCGCCGGGCGGTGGAACTCCTTGACGGCGGCGTGGTCGAGGTCCGGGCGCTCGCCGACGGCGCGACGCACTCCGGCTACTTTAATGACCACACCCTGCTCGCAGAGCAGGTCGAGGCGCTCGACGCCGACCCGGCGGTCGCCGGGATCTACGTCACGCTCAATGATGTCAACCCGGCCCTCCTCGCCCGTCGGGCGAACCGGATCAAGATGCGCCTCGGACGAAACGACGCCACCACGGCCGACGCCGACATCATCCGCCGGCGCTGGTTCCCGGTCGACATCGACCCGGTCCGGCCGAGCGGGGTCTCCTCGACGGACGAAGAGCACGCGGCAGCACTCACTGCCGCAGAACGGATCGCCGCCTACCTCGCCGAGCAGGGCTTCCCTGAACCCGTCCGGGCCGACTCCGGGAACGGGGCGCACCTCCTCTACCGGGTGGACCTCCCGAACGACGAGGCGGCCACCGCGCTCGTGAAGGGCTGTCTTACCACCCTCGACGCCCTCTTCTCGAACGAGGCCGTCACCGTCGATACCGCGAACCACAACGCCGCCCGGATCTGGAAACTCTACGGGACCGTATCCCGGAAGGGCGACAACACGGTGGAACGGCCCCACCGCCGGGCGAAGATCCTCGCCGTGCCGGAGCAGATCGATACCGTCCCGGTGGAGCGCCTGGAGCACCTCGCCGGGCTCCTCTCCCGGGAAGAACCATCACAGCCAAAGAAGGGTTCCCGGAGGATCAACCTCGCCGCCTGGCTCGCGGAGCACGGGATCGCCGTCCGGAGTATGCGGCCCTACCTGGGCGGCACTCTCTTCACCCTCGCGGAGTGCCCCTTCTCCTCAGCCCACAAAGACGGCGCGTTTGCCATCCAGTTCGCGAACGGCGCGATCTTTGCCGGCTGCCATCACGCAAGCTGCGGCGGCGGCGCCCAGCGCTGGCCCGAACTCCGGGGGATGCATGAGCAAAAGCGAACCCGCACTCCAGAGAAGACAACCGTGGAGGAGAAGCCACCAACCCCTCCTCCCGTCGACGAACACTATGAACGAGCTATCCAGATCCTCCGCGACGGCGACCCGCTCGCCTTCCTCCTCGACACCTTCAACGCCGGGCACGTCGGCGACCGGACCGTCGCGGAGTGCCTCACGATGTCCCTCGCCTCGCAGTCGGTCGAGAACACGAACGGCCTCCACGTCGCCGTCTCCGGCAACTCGGGCAAGGGGAAGACCCACGCCTGCACAACGATGCAGAACCTCATCCCCGATACGTACAAACTCAAAGGCACCGTAAGCAACAAAGCGCTCTACTACGACGACGACCTCCGGCCGGGGACCGTCCTCCTCTTCGACGACGTCTCGCTCTCCGACGACCTCCAGGAGGTCCTCAAGTCCGCGACCGCGAACTTCCGCGAGCCGATCGAGCATAGGACCCTCACGACCGAGAGGAAGCTCCGGGTCTGCACCATCCCCGAGCGGTGCGTCTGGTGGCTCGTCAAAGTCGAGGAGATCGGCGACGACCAGGTGATGAACCGGATGCTCACGGCCTGGATCGACGACTCCGTCGACCAGGACAGAAGAGTGCTCGACCACATGAAGGAGGCCGAGGCGGCCGGCCGCGGCCCGGAACAGGACGATGTCCTCACCTGCCGGGCGATCTGGGAGGTCATCAAAGCCGAAATCCTTTCCGTCCGGATCCCGTTTGCCCGGAGAATCCAGTTCTCCACGACCCAGAACCGCCGGAACCCGGGCATGCTCTTTGACCTGATCAAGTGCCGGGCACGGCTCTTCTTTCTCCAGCGCGACCGAGACGGCGACGGGGCGGTGATCGCCCGGGAAGAAGACTTCGCGGCGGCGGCCAACCTCTACGGCGCCCTCAACGGCGAAGCCGGGGGCCAGGAGACCAAACTGACGAAGAACGAGGCCGCGGCGCTTGCGACGGTCGCCGGGATGGGCGTCGAGGTCTTCACCATCCGGCAGCTCCAGAACGCCCTCGGCCTCTCCTATTATCAGACCCGGCGGCTCCTCCACGGCTACAACAACAGCCGGGCCACGTATGCCGGCCTCCTTGAGAAGTGCCCCGCGATCAGCCTCTATGACGCCACCGTGACGGAGGGCGGCGAGTACGGGGTCACGGTCCGCCGGCGGGAGCAGTACTTCACGTTCGACCCCGAGGTCTACCGTGCCTGGAGCAACCGGGCCTCCGTCTGGCTGGACGACGACCCCGATGATGGGGACGGCAATCCGGATGGTTGCACTTTTGCACCAGGTTTGCACCAGAATTCCGGGAAAAGTGCAAACGAAGAAGACAATCATAACAGAGAGGATTCTGGTATTGGAGATATATGTACAAAGATATGTACAGATCAGAGTAGTAATTCGCACCAGTTACCGGGAACGGAGAGCATGTCTGCAGGGGCGGGCGACGCGACTTCCGGTCCCCGTGAGATCCGCGGTGGTGCAAACATGCCGGAGATCTCAAAGAACATCCGGCTGATCGCGGAACCGACCGCATCCTGCGGCTCTCCCGGGTGCAAAATTGGGTGCAACGCGGGTGCAAAGGTGCAAACGACCGCTCCGGTCAACCCCGCCGACTACATCGCCCTCCCGGTGGAGAAGGACGAACCCTGCCATGCCTGCGGCCGCCGGCCGACATCCTCCATTAAACGCGGCGGCGAGAAGAAGTACCTCTGCTACGACTGCCTCAAAGCGGCAAAACGGTCAAGAGTGCAACCCCTCCCCGGGGTCCTCGACCACCGGACGTTTTCGCGGACGAAGGTCGAACTCGGCCGGTGCGATATCTGCGGCGAGAAGAGAGCGGT
>Ga0208041_1000924_pt1 | contig 22451 bp, 24 predicted proteins | sample AD_SCU002_MetaG_FD_184453 | JGI IMG/M metagenome (GOLD analysis project Ga0208041, IMG submission 184453) | Active sludge microbial communities of municipal wastewater-treating anaerobic digesters from China - AD_SCU002_MetaG (SPAdes) (version 2) | ecosystem: Engineered > Bioreactor > Anaerobic...
TCAAAATCAAATGCAGTTGTGTAAGCATTTGTTGTATACCATCCACCAAAGGTGTAACCTGTTTTGGTTGGAGCAGTTGGTAATGTTGCTTTTTGGTTGTAATCTACCACTTGAGCAGGAACACTACTTCCTCCATCGACATCAAAGGTTACCGTATAAGTATTGATGGTCCATTTTGCATAGATTGTGATATTTTGAGTCACTGCTATAGTAAATTCATACGGTGTTGTTAGGGCATTTGTTGTATACCATCCACCAAATGTATATCCTGTTTTGGTTGGAGCTGTTGGAATGGTCGCTACAGAACCATGATTGATCGTTTGATTAGGTACGATAGATCCACCAATAGAATCAAACGATACTGTATAGGTGTTGATGTTCCACTTCGCATAAATAGTCGTATTTGTGGATAAGTTTGTATCAAAATCAAACACAACTGTTTTCGCAGAATCAGTATACCATCCTCCAAATGTATATCCTGCTTTTGTTGGAGCTGTTGGAAGAATAGCTTTTTGTCCACTATTGATGGTTTGACTCGAAACGGCAGTTCCACCATCGACATCAAAAGTTACCGTGATTGTTGTAACAACAGGCGTCCATTTTGCGTAAAGAGTAATATTTGAAGTGATGGTTGTTGTAAAGACAAATGAGGTCGTTAAAGCACTGTCGCTAAACCACCCATCAAAGGTAAATCCAGTTTTTGTTGGAGCAGTTGGTGCGGTAATGGTTCCTCCAACTGCTACATTAACAGCTGAGATTGCAGTACCACCATTTGCTTCAAATATGACAGTCACTTGATTTATGGTTTCTGTCCATTTCGCAAATAAGGTTAATTGTGTATTCGTTAACAAGGCACCAATGGTAAATGGTGAATTAAACTCTGCATCAGTATACCAACCATCAAATGTTGACCCTTCCTTGACGGGGGTTGGTAAATTTACGCTCGAGCTAGTTGAAGATACAATCATATCTTCAATAACGTTTCCTCCATTGGTATTAAATGTGATTGTAATTTGCGTTTGTGGATTCACACAGGATGCTAGAAACAATAAGAAAATGGATAATGATAAAAAGATTAGTATTTTCCTCATACAAAATCTCCCTTTCTTTTCTATGTGTTGCAAATATAAAATAAAATGCGCATAAAAGGATGTCATTCCAAAGATGCGCATAAACATATTCTATATTTCTACTTATATTGTACTACTTTTTTAAAAAATATCAATAGTTAACAAGTGTTTTTTTACAAGTATGTAAAAATGGCTTAAAACATTTGTCTTAAGCCACTAAAAACTAATCTACTCTTTGCTTGAAAATAATTGGTGATGCTAAAAATTTTTTATAGATTGCTTTTCGATATCTAAGTTCGTGTGATTGAAAGAAAAACAAAGAAAAGCATTCCCACAATAAGAACCATCCACCAATAAACAAACCTTCAATTACAATTGAAAATAGCAATTCAATTTCAAAAAAATCACGGATTAAATATGCAGATACAATAAAGAAAATACTAAATGTTAGATACATCGCAATCTGTCTGTATATTTTTTTGAGTTGCCGTTCAATGAAGAACAATACAACATTGAAATTATTTTTGATCCCAGTGAGGGAACGTTGTTCTTTGTCTTCATTACGAATACCAGTAGGCAAGAAAAACCAAAGTTCAACTTGTTCATCAAGTGGAATTTCATAACCAGCTTGTTCTAGGTAATCAAGAAGTTCTGGTTCTAGATCACGTCTACGAAGTGGCGATGCATCCCAACCATTGAACAATTCGGCATAATCATCAAGGGATATTTCAATGATATATGCATTTGTTTCTGGATTTTGGTTGTACAAATTTTGAAACGCACTTTTTCTACTACTATTTTTATTCATATGTCCCCCTCCTTTCATCCTATTATATTATACACGAAATCGATAACAATAACAACAAAAAACGAGTACAATCGTACTCGTTTATTACTCCAATATTTCCGTACTGTATTTCTTAGAAACCCACTCGATTTCGTCCCTAGACAAGGAATGTCCATTGGAAAACCAAGCTAACACGACATTAGCATTTGCTTTAAGAAAGATTTGTTCAAGTTCATGCGTCTCATCAATTTTCACGAGTGGATCGTTTGTTCCTGCGAGAATCCAAACATTTTTTTGATTCAACAGTGACAAGGAACGATTTCGAAATGGCACCATAGGGTGATGCAGTATTGCAGTATGAAACATTAAATCTGTTGATAAAGCCATGCTTGCGACGATATTAGCCCCATTTGAGTAACCTATTAAGACTGCTTTTGGTAGTTCAAATTGATAATCTTTGCTTGCCTTGTTTAAAAATGCAACCATTTCCTTTGTACGAAATGCCAAGTCCTCTTGGTCAAATACGCCTTCAGCAATTCTACGAAAGTAACGATTCATTCCGCGTTCAGTAACATTTCCTCTGATGCTTAATATATTCGCAGTTGGATCAATCGCAGAAGCATACGGAATTAAATCATGTTCATCTCCACCTGTTCCATGAAATAAAATGAATGTAATACCTTGATTTCCTTTTCCTTTTTTATATAAATGAATCATATACTGACCTCAATCTTCGGCAATGCTCGTTCAATTTGACTTCGAAATGACTCATATTGTTTCGGTAGTTTTAATGATTGACCAAGATTGTTTGCATCTTCATCAACGAAAAATCCTGGATTATCGGTTGCAACTTCAAACAAGATATCACCATATTCGCGAAAATAAATGGAATGAAAGTAATTACGATCAATGACTTTTGTCGTCATATAGTCTGATGAGCGAATGTGATTCATAAGTTCAATGTGATTTTGATCATCGCTTGCTCTCATCGCAATGTGATGTACTGTTCCAACCCCACTAAATCCACGTTTCATGTCTACCCGTTTGATATCAATGATAGAACCAATGGTAGCGTTACTTTGAAATCGAATGATGTCTTCTTCTGCCGCTACTTCTGTTAATTCAAACACATTTTTTACAAGAGAAATGGTATCTAAATAACTTGTCGAATATAATAGTGCACCATAAAATCCAAGGATTGCATGTTGTATAGATACACCACATGACTCGTAATTTGCAGTTTCAATATCTGTTTCGACAAGTGAAAGTTCTAACCCATGAACATCCTTAAAAACAAGATGAATGTTTCCAAAGAATGTAACTTCCTTTGTTTTGATTCCAAATTCAAATAATCTTTGCTTCCAAAACGGTAATGCACCTTTTGGTATTGCATAATGTGTGATTCCAACTTGTCCACCTCCAATTTCGCCCTTTGATCCATTTGGCATCGGGAAGAATGTGATGATGGTTCCGGGAGTTCCTACTTGATCACCAAAATAAAAATGATATGTGGTTGGATCATCAAAATTAACCGTGCGTTTGATCAATTTCATCCCTAAAATGGTTTGATAAAAATGTATGTTTTCTTGTGGATCACCGACAATTGCAGTGATGTGGTGAATTCCTTGTGTGTTTTGTTTCATTGTATTTACCTCATTTACTTATTTTAATTTATAACCTAATTATAACAATATATGAGTGTTTGTTCAAATAATATGCTTTAAAAAAGGACAAACACGAATGTTTGTCCGAATGAATTATTTTTCTTTTATCCACTTCGCAAAGAGTGTCTTTGCAGCATAACGGTCGTCCACAATTTCGATGACGCGTGCTCCACTAGCATCTGGTGTTTCGTACCATCCACCAAACTCAAACCCTAATCGAGAAAACTCTGGAAGTTCTACGTGTTCACCAACAGGGTAACTTACTTTTTGAATACGGAAGTTTGTGGAATCTGCCAATTTTTCTTTGATTCCTGCACCACTATAATCTCTTGTTTTTGGCCATACGAGGTGAAATCTACCAGCAAATAAGCTATTTAATTCCCATCTTGCTTGTGCTTCTAGTCCAAACTTCCCATGTTCGAAAGAAAGCCTAGTTAACATATCCGGATTGTTAGAGTATAAGTTTCGGATATAATCAATTAACCAAATCCATTTGTCATAAAATTTTGGAATGTTGAAAAACGCATCCAAATATCCTTCATAACTTGCTTTAATAAAGTGTGTCATCCACCCATGTGGTAGTTCTCTTGCTTTTTCTTTTGTGACTTGATATCCAACAACCGTTGAAAAGTCTTTTAACAAATCTTCATAAATATCCTCAAACGTCACATATCCATCGTTTGAATGAAAATACGTATGTGTTCCCCAATTTGCATAAAGTGTAATATCCGTTTTAATTCCATGATAGATGTTTGAAACAATTGCTCCATTGAAATCTGCTTTTTCAAACCAACCTAAAAACTCATAATGTTTTCTTCTAGGTTTTGGAATTGGTAAGTTTCGTTTCGGATCTACTTCAGTTGGTGCTGATACTTGTTCAGGACAACTTTGTAAACGACTTAATATACGCTCATCTCTTACTTGTGGAGCTTCTGGGCTATTGATTAAATCTTCTACAAAAGTATACTTAAAAAATTTAGCAGTATCGACAAGTGCTGCCCAGCTACTTGCGAAAAAGTCTGTAGCGTTCTTTTCACTACATTGTTCGATTTCGCGCCAGTACGCAAAAAATTCAATCAAATGTGGAATTAATTTCATGTATTTTTTATTTTGATAACAATATCCAATAAAATAATCACTTGGTTGGGTTTCAAATGCCCCACCAACTTCTTCTTTTAAAAAGTATTTCGCTGCCATATTCCCTATGATATATGGTTCTAATGCAACAAAATCAGCTAATGCAATCTCTTTTAATTCGGTTTCATAGCGCTCATTGATAAAGTGATACATGTCCTTGTAAAACGCTTCTTTTACTTCATCTTTCGGATTCCAATGACCACCGTTTAATACATAATTGATTTTCGCTTTCATGTTCAAACTCCTTCTTGTGTTATTATCGTTATTATAACATACGTAATCATTTTATTAAAGAAAAACTTATTACCCAACAAACCTAACAAAAAGGAGTCATCTCTGACTTCTTTTTGTTATGAGCTATGAGTTATTTTCAATTCGTCTAGATTCATATTTTGTCTTGTTGGATTTCCACCTTGGTTTCCATTAAAATAAATTCGGACAAAAAGTGGAGTTGATTGTGTGACAGTTACATTATTACTTAGAGTAATCCCGTTTTGAATCATAGTCGCAACATCAAGTTCAAAATAGGTAAATGTATTTGGCATTGCTCCTGTGTTAATAATATACCAGTTCGATGTTGCATCCCTAATCGCTACTTCATATGTTTTTCCTGATGTTGGACTATCCACTGTTTTTCCCATATAAAAGGAAATGGTTCTTAGTCCAGTAAAACTATCTAAAGAATTCATGTACGCGTTTCGATTAAATCGAGCACTTTTTGTTCCTACTTTTAGGTCATTTGCCGTGTTTCCTACAACGACACTGTTTACTTGCCAATTAACGCCATCTATTGATAAATTAATGTTACTAAATAATGTGGTGTTTGTATAGTTTTCGAACCCTGTATAATACGTTGTTACAAACGGATTATCAAAATTACCAATAGGAATTGTTTCGTTTTGTGAAACAGATTGTTGATCGAAATAACCGTAAGCAAAATTAATACTAAAAATGCCAAAAGCACATACTATGCTAAGTATTATTGGCATAATGATACGTTTTGCACTCATAGTTACTCACCTACTTCATCTTCGTTTTTTTCTCTTTGTTTCCTACCAAACTAACAATGTAAAAAATAATTAATAAATCTACAATAATGACTATTTTCCCAAAGGTCGATTGTGTAAACAACAAAAATCTACCTAGTTTTGGAATATGATTGGTATACAGTCCAATGATGTCATCGTCGGTTAATATCCAATCATCGTATGCGGTATCCCGCTCGTTTTTTGTTAAATAAGTTCTTTCGCCCGTACCACTGATATTAATTTCAGCAATGTAATGTACGACTACTTCCTTTGTTTCACTGCTTTCAATTGCATCTGCATAAAATACAATGATGTCATCGACTTTTAGGTCTTCATGTTTGAATCCTGTATTGGCAATTACAATATCACCAATTTCAATCACAGGACTCATACTACCGCTAACAATCACGAAATGCTGACGTTTGAAGACCACAGGAACCAAGAGAATGCTGGCGATACCAATTCCAAGTATAAGTGCGGATATAGCAAATGAACGAAACTGTTTTGCTAACTTCGATGAATTCACTTTTGATTCACTCTTATTTGCACTATCGCTCATTTCGAAATGCCTCCGTCTTAATTTGAAATAGGTAATTCTTCTGCTTTAAATTCAAGTGTAAATCCTAACACTCCGTTGCGCACCGATAAATATTGTTCTTCGTTTTGAGGAGTCGCTAAGCTAACTCTTACTCGAACCGTTACAACGTAGAGTTCTGATTCTGGGTCGTCTTCAAATACGACATTCAGTGATGATTGGGCATCTTCGTTTGGTTCATCGATGAAGATGTCAACACGAATTAGTCCATATGGGTTTTCAATCCCATTCACCATAATATTTTTTGAGGTCACTGTTAACTGACCAATTTTATTTAACTTTACAACATACTCGTAATTAATATGATCAACGTCATTTGGACCCTTAAAAGCTCCATATGGCACTAATCTTAGTTCATTACTTGGTTGTAAGGTTTCATTCACCAAAATGACGGTTCCAACACCAATATCGATGATGGGATCATCTTCACGAATTACTGCATCCCAATATGCAAATGCAATACCTGAGCTAAATGCAAGGAAGAGAAAAACTATAACGAAGAACTCGAGTCTGAAATCTTTTCTAGTTTCGAATACATTCATAAATCTTCCTCATTCCTATTCAATTTTACTTTACTGTTGGAGATCTTCCAACGGATGTGCTATTAAGCTTGTGCTGCTGTAAATGTTAAAGTAAAAGTAATAGGCTTGTTGATGATTGCATTGTATACTGTTACATCGGCAGGTTGTGATAATGTTACTGTAACAGTAACTAACACGTCAGTCGCATTCACTGTAGCTGATGCTTGTGAAATATTAATATTAACCAATCCTGCATGTGTAGCAGATCCATCAATTTGAATGTTTGAAGCTTGTACATTAAGTGTTAATGCATTAAGAGCTTCTACATCTAATTTAACATTGTATGTTAATGTAATTGAAGTTACATCGTTTGCTTTTAATACAACACCTGATGGAACTAATTTGTGTCCTGCTGGAGCTGTTGCTACTACAGATTTTTGTAGTGTAACACCTTGACCGATATTGATTGTTTCTTCTTGAGTTTGTTGTAGGTTATCCCAGTATGCATAAGCAACCGCTGTCCCACCTAATACGAATAGAGCTAATAAGATTACTGATAATTTTTTTAACATGATTTTTCTCCTTTTTCTTTTCTTTTGTTGTTGTGTTTAAGTGATTGGAATAAAAAAGCCAAAACCCAACAAAATTAGGTTTTGGCAACTGGCTATCTCATAAAGACCCTATAGCTTTCCGTCACCGGATTGCTCCGGGTTTGGCTTTATCACATTTTTTTATTCATTTATATCATCCATTGTAACAATGGTTCTGACCAATAATAAGAACTAGTTTTAGTGATTAGTTGATTATGCTTGTGCTGCTGTAAATGTTAATGTAAAGGTAATAGGTTGGTTGATGATTGCATTGTATGCAGCTTCTGTTGCTGGTTGAGTTAGTGTAACTGTTACAGTAACTAACACGTTAGTCGCATTCACTGTAGCTGATGCTTGAGAAATATTAATATTAACCAATCCTGCATGTGTAGCAGATCCACCAATTTTAACGTTTGAAGCTTGCACATTAAGTGTTAATGCATTGAGAGCTTCTACATCTAATTTAACATTGTATGTTAATGTAATTGAAGTTACATCGTTTGCTTTTAATACAACACCTGATGGAACTAATTTGTGTCCTGCTGGAGCTGTTGCTTCTACAGATTTTTGTAGTGTAACACCTTGACCGATATTGATTGTTTCTTCTTGAGTTTGCTGTAGGTTATCCCAGTATGCATAAGCAACTGCTGTCCCACCTAATACGAATAGAGCTAGTAAAATGACTGATAGTTTTTTTAACATGATAATTTTTCCTCCCAAAATTATTATTTTTTGGAAATAAAAAAGCCACAATCTTAACAGATTCTGGCAACTGGCTATCTCAGAGAGACCCTATAGCTTTCCGTCACCGGATTGCTCCGGGTTAGGCTTTATCATTATTTTTTATTTCTACCCTTATTATACACCTTTTATTTATAAATGCAAGACCTTTGCATATTTTTTTTACACTTTTTTAAAATTAATTTTTTTGTACCTACTACTAATCTGTGTATTAAAAAGATAGAATGTCGCCATTCTACCTGATTACTCTAATTATTTGACGATTTTAACTTTAAGTCTAAGTAAAACTCGTATTGAGCTAGTTCCATTTTTGGTGCTACCCATAAGAATAAAATACCAAATGTTAAAATACTTAGTAAGATCCATCCAATATAACTAAAACGTAAACAGAATAATCTCCATTTATGCCCATCCATCATTTTGCGACTAAGTGTAATCGCGTCATTTGGATTCATTGTCGGATTTTCATTTAAAATGTAGTAACTCATTGAGTAAGAAAAACTTTTGATGATGGCAGGAATTAATAATAATAACGACCATAATGCTAAATATAACATTTGTAAAATCCCTAAAATCATCGCATTGGCAAAGTTTTTGAATCCATCAAACAGTTTAGCAAATTCTGGTTTTTCTCCTTGTGAAATTGCGACAATAAACATAACAAACCCTAGATAGAGTGGGCCGGTTAAAATAATCGTTGCGATTCCTGCAGTCCCACCACTTATTGCTCCTGTGATTACTCCATAGATTAAATAAGCTACTGCTGCTTCTCCCCATTTTCCTGTCATTTTTTGATCGGCTAATACTCTAAAATCTCTTGCATTCATATCAATACCTCCCTTTTTTATACTTTCTTGATATTATAACTAGATGCTTTTAGTAATCGGTTCATCGTCGCGTTTCCTAGCTCTAACTCAGAAAACGCATGGGTGTAAATAATATCAACACCCAGTTCATCCATTTTTCGTAACGCAATGAATAGATTCGATGCGACTTCAGCATCGTTACTCATACTACCAATGTCAAATTTTCGTGATGTTTGAATCTTATCATATAGTTCGGTGGAACATATCACACCAATTTTAACATTTAGATTAGTGGATAATTGAGTGTTGATGTAGTTTATAATATCCACTTCTTTTCCATAAAGAACCGTTATTACTCCAGATGGTGCATAATGTTTGTATTTCATACCTGGTGATTTCGGAACTTCTGTTGGTGTCACCACCGACTTATCTAATACTGATTTATTCAGTACGGTTTCAATCATTTGCCTTGTTATGAATCCAGGTCTTAAAATCGTTGGTTCTTCACTGGTTAAGTCAAGAACAGTGGATTCTAATCCAATTTGAGACTTTCCACCATCGATGATAACATCGACTTTCCCCATCATGTCATCGACAACATGCTCAAATAGTGTTGAGGAAGGTTTGCCACTGATGTTCGCACTCGGTGCACAAAGTGGAGTAGAAGCAAATTTGATCACTGCATTTGCGATTGGATTGCTTGGACAACGAATCGCAACCGTATTAAGTCCACCAGTTATTGTAGTTGGGATGATATCTCTTTTCTGAAAGATAATTGTTAGTGGTCCTGGCCAAAACGCCTTAATCAATCCATTTGCATCGTCCGGAATCACTTCAACATACCTTGATAAGTCCTCTGGTTTTTCAATGTGAACGATTAACGGATTGTCTGATGGTCTTCCTTTAACCTCATATACTTTTTTCGCAGCATTCTTATCAAGTGCGTTTGCTCCTATTCCATATACGGTTTCGGTTGGAAATACTACAATTCCTCCACTTTGGATTACGTCTTTGATGTGGTGTTGAACGTTTGTATTTTGTAAGTCTATTTGATTATAAATTGTGGTTTTCATAAACACACCACTTCCTTCTAAAATGTCTATTATCTATTATAGGACAAAATCACCATTTTTACAAACATTTTTATGAATAAAAAGGGACTAAATTGCTTTAGTCCGAAGTTGAATTAACCTGCTGCACAACTTGAAAGTATCAGTAAAAATAACGCAACATAGGTGATCACAGCATTGATAGGTGATAATATTACTGATATGATTGTTTTTGTGATTTTAATCCCTAATGCTTGTTTTCTAACCTTAAAGTAAAAATAAAACAATCGATACAATCCATACCCAAAGTGGATGATATGAGCATACATATAAAACATAACACCTACTGTGATTGGCTCTGGCATTGGGATCATTGCTTTCACCATTCCATACCCTAATATGGTAAGTAAAATAGATGCAAGCACCATAAAGAGTGTAACACGAAAATAGATGTTTTCTGATTTGACAAATGGATGTAGTACTTGATTTTCTTCCATACCATCGTTCTCCTTTTTCTTTATTATAGTACTTTTCTTCAAGGATGTCATACCATTTAGTAATGAAACCTATCTTACTTTATACTATAATCTTTCAACAAGACCTCTTGATAGTATCTAGAGTCGTATTTTTTTAAGATGTAACATGCTCGGTATGTATTAAATCGACTATACCGAGTTGTTTCTAATTGAAAGTGTGTTAATCCAGAAATAGGATTTCCTTTCGGCATTGGATGAGTGTTGAGTTTGGTTCGCAAACGTTCCATTGCCTCATTCATTCTCTCATCATATGGTGAGTTTGTTCTCGCAAAATACTCAAGTGCTCGAAAACAGTCGTATTTCCATCGATATGGAAAGTGAATTTCACTCATATCAGGATGAATGACTTCTCCGGTTCTTACTGAACGAAACAATCGTTTCTTTAAGATAAATTCTTTGGCGTTATCAACTTGAGTCTTTATTTCATTCATACGATAAGTATTTCCAAATCGCTCGTATTGGTATAAACCTTCTAGCACATTGATTGTGGTATGTAAGGAAGATGATTTAGGAGTGTGGTACATAGAATCAAAACAACAGTTCCATCCCCCATCTGGAAACGCATGCGACAAGATATAATCAATGAGTTCATGTAGTTTTATTTCTTCTACGTTTGCATAACTAGCAATCGTCACAAGCATACCGGCAATGCACATATCAAGATAGCGTTTGTTTTTATACGGTCCTGGATGTGGCCATAAGGATACAATCGCATGTCTTGCTCCTTGTTGCACATACTCATTTGTTCTACTGACACCTAAGTACATTAGGTCTAGTAGTGTGTATGTGGTTGAAATCCATTTAGGACCATAAATTCCACCACCCCACATTTGCTTATCTGGATCAAACCGCACTAAAAACTCGTTGATGAGTCCTTCATCAAGAAAATCAATCGATTCTTCTAACAAATCTCGTTTCACAAGTTGGTTGATCGTGATGTCTCCACTTAATAACCAATCTAACAACTTCATTATGCTCACCTAACTTTATTTGAATAAGCTTTTGTATAAATGATTAGTTCATTCATTCCATGAATAGAAAGTGTTGTTAAAAATGCCATCGTCCCGAGTTTTCCACCAGCACCATTTAAGTATGGAGCAAACATCAAGAAAATGTAACCAATGATAAATCCAGCAAATGCAGCGGTAAAGAGTCCATTGATTTTTGTTTTATCAGCCATCCCAACAAAACTCGCTGCGAAAAAAACCGTCATATAAACTGGGTTTAGCCTTAAAATATAATGTGCTATGAGTGCTACAACAAGTGAAGTTGCACTTGAAGCAAGGGTTGCAGTTTGTTTGAACATATGTTGAACTATGTATGTAGTTACCACTCCGAGTACTGAAAAAACGACAAATAGTGTCTCATCAGGTATGGTGATTGGTGCTAAAAATTCTTTTCCTAGAATTAAAATAGATCCAACAGTACCAACAAAACCAATTGTTCCAAGCTTTCCCCCAAACCCTTTCCACACTGGTTTGGCAAGAACAAATACAATACCTGTTAAAAGGGCAACAAGCAATATTTCAAACGGTCCTACAACCAAAATGCTAATCATCCCCGCAAACGATCCACAATAAGCTTCTATTTCATATTTTCGTAAGGCAAAATGAAACAAAATTCCTACGAAAGCAGATCCAATCACAACATGAATATCAAACAACATACTCATATAATAAGGAATTAGTGTCCCAACAACCACAAAAACAAACGAATACACTAGTTCTTTGGTTGGAGTTTGAATCATTTCTCTTTTTTGTTCTTTAAAAAATTCAGATATGATAGCTGTAAGGATAAGTCCAAGCAGTACTAACATGATAAAAAACGATGCGTTTTTTGGCATCTGTATTAGGGTATAAAAATACCCAAACATCGCTACAGCAATTAGGCTAAAAAAGCCAATCCATTTTAGTTTCATATAATTCCTTTCATCTAGCATCAACCAATGTTGTCCTATTTGATAAATTTAGCCCATGTATGATTTTCATCTAGTGTTCGATTCTTCACTTCTACCAATGTTTGATAAAACCAATCTAGCAGTTTTGTGAGTGTTTCTTCTTTATTCTTTGTTTCTGTTTGGTACGATACGGCAGTAAACGAATAGATCACAATTCCAATTGCGTGTTTTTTTGTGTGAACCGTGGAAGCTGCTTGTGCAATTGCTCGAGCGAAACTCAAAGCAACCATATCAGGATATGCCTCGCCTGCTGCCTTATGAGCAGATAAGATTGTAGTTTTTGCTTCTTTCATTTTAATCTTTCCAAATGCCCATAAATACCCAGCTTCTATTGCACTCGCCACTCGTTTATCTGATGATATCATTTCAAAACGACCGAGCAGTTCCTGTGCACATTCGAGTGCCCAAAGGATTGCTACTTTATGACTTACTTGATCTAACAACGATTGAATCGGTATTAACCGTTCATCTTCTTTGTGAATTAACATTCGTTGTTCCATTGCTTACACAATCTTTAATTTAATAATTTCTTCGCCATCTTCAAACTTATTTGTGTCTATAAAACCATATTTCATATAAAAATGATATGGAGATGCATGATCAAGGTGACATGATGCATACAAATACTTAATTTGATCTGCTTTGCATTTTTCAACAATCACATCTAGTGCATTTTTTCCGTATCCTTGTTTTTGATAAGGACCTGCTATCATAAACCGCCATAACCAATAAGCTGGTTTGTCGATTTCTTCTTCCTCATACCCACCAATTCCAAGCATCACAAATCCTACTAAGGTATCGTCATCATAGATTGCTCTTGGCCATGCTGTCTCGTAGTTTAGCCAAGCCTCTGCCAGTGAATTGACATTTGGGGCTACAACTTTACGTTGTTCTTCGCTTAAGGTGTTGGTAAGTTCCACCACAGCTTTTAAATTATCATATGTAATTTCTTTTAGTTGTATCATGTTAGTCTCCCTCACAAATGGTCTCGATCATTTCTTGTATCGCAAGTCTTCCTTCCTTGATCGCAAGGAGAGGAAAGACATGAAGCATTTTAGGATAAATTGAAAATGTAATGTTATATTGATTTGATTTCGTTTGTTCTTCTAACAGTTGAATATCTGGATATAAGATGTCGTAGGTACCAGTTATAATTTTGATTGGTGTTAATCCAAAAAAATCACCATAAATTGGACTTACCATATAGTGTTTGGTATTTCCTATCGCATATTGTTTTCCTGCTGGAACTATTTTCTCTAATTCCAACCACGGGTCTAATTTGCTAGCTTCTAGAATCATAGGGTTACTCATAGAAACATCAAGCCATGGAGATATCAAAATTGATTTTGACGGAAGGGTTTTTTGATTGATTTTTAGATATTGTAAAAACCCACATGCAAACCCACCACCAGCAGAGTCCCCCATTAGAATAACAGATGGATAACTACGAATTAGTTCATCATATAATGTATCTAACATTTGATAAGAATCAACATACGTTTTTGGGACCAGTGGATAATCTGGACAAATAACATCAACCTTGGCACACTTCATTAGTTTATCAATTAATCTCCAATGTTGAATGGTGAAATTTGTCAGGTATCCTCCTCCATGAAGATAAATGATGGCAGTGTGTGATTTCATAAGTTGTTGTTGAAGGTAATGCACATTTCTACCTGATATCGTTTTGGATGTAACCATATATTTCTTGAAAAATGATTTTGGTGGAATAGGCATATTTTTCGCTAGATCAATATGTAACTTTTTCGCTAATAAATGTATGACATGATGATGAATGAGAGCTCCTAAACTCATATCGTTTCCTACTTTCTATTACTATCCCACTAACATTAGGATTTCTTGTTTGTTTTCTTCTTTTAATAATCGAATTAAATCGTTTATTCGTTTGTGTAACGAAGTCTCACTTTTACACTGTTCTACCCACATCAAAATGCGCAACTGTTCTATGTTTGTTAATGATTGGTATACCTGATATGCTTTTGCATCTAGGTTTAGTTGGTTCAAAAAAATTGTACTATTGTCCAATGTTGTTTTTGATGTATAGGCTTCCTGCCATGATCCTGTTTGCTTGGCTGTCTCAATCGATGCGAGTCCAGCTTCCGTAACAGAGCCATCTTCAATCAATGCAAGTATTCGGCGCTTGTTCACCAAACTCCATACACTATTTTTTCTTCGTTTCGATACGTAAATGATAATCGAATCTTCTCCTAAAGAATACATTCTCCCATCAATCCAACCAAAACAAAGAGCTGTTTCGACTGCTTCATAAAGTCTAATGCCTAATAGATTTGATTTTGCCTTTTTAATTTCCAACCAAAATCCATCAAGTATTTGATGGTTGTTTTCTAAATATGTTCTTAGTTCATTCACTGATAAAAACTTTAACCATGTATCTGGTTTTCCTTGCATCATACTTCCCTCTTTGAAGAAATCACGATTCGTTTGACTAATGAAATAAGTGTTCCTATCCCGATTCCAATCGTAGAGACGATGATGGCCATCACCAATACTCCAGGCGCATCTTCTGCGTCTGCTACAAGATAAAACAGTGGTAGAGATAAAAAGTTTAATATACTTAATCCATACCCAGAATAAATCATATAATCAAACAATTTGTAGTCAGATTCGTTTAGGTTCAAATTTTTGTAAAGTGAAATCATGAGCCTAGTGAAGGCATAGAGTCCAAATAGCACAGGAACTAACGTCGCGTATAGTACGATGTAGGTTAGAAACCCATAAATTTGTGTGCTCGGATAGGTTTCAATTAGATATAGTGCCGTATACGGAACAAAAAAAAGATAGATAAGCACCAATACAAATGCTACAATAACTCCAAATCCTGATAGGATTATTACATCTTTTTTCATTCAAATCATCTCCTAATTTATCATGATATCGTATGGATGAAGTTTGTTGTTAACAACAATGCTACATTTGTAACAAGCAATCCAGCGTAAGTAAATGTATAAAATGTCATATTTTTCCATTTTACCAAAACACCTATAAGTAAATAAATCAAGAGTAACATTCCAACCAAAGCAAGGGAATATAGACTAAACAAGAACAAAAATAAGGTAAAATACCCATTTGGTTCTTGTGAAATACGTACCAAATAAAAACCAATCACTCCAAGAAGCAATACGCTATATACAATTTGTACAATTCCGATTCCTTTGATGAAATACTTGCTTTTCATTTGATACCTCTTTTTATTATACTTGCTTAGATCTTAATAAATCCTCGAAACCCTCTTACCCCATAATACGAATCTGCTCCATTATGGTAAATAAATACAGTATTATATCGTCGGTCGCCAAAAATTGCTCCACCTAATAATCGAATATCCTTAGGAGTTTTTAACCAGCTTGATGTCTTTAAATCAAATTCCTCAAGTGTTTGAATATAACGGTATAGTGATTCGTCTAATATCTCTATCCCAATTGTAAGTGCCATTTCTTCTGCTGAGGTAATGGGTGGGTAGTTTTTGCGTTTGACTCTTGCATCTTTATCATAACAAATTGATACACGTTCTTTTGGTGTTTCTTTGGAACAATCAATGACATACCACTCTTCTTGATATACAACCAAATCGGGTTCTCCACCAGTAACTTCCATTTGATTTATAATACTCATTGTTTTATCATTTCGAATCACTCTCAGATATGTTTCCCATGAAACATGTTCATGACGATGGTGATTGTGTTCGAATCGTACTTTTAATCGCTCTAATACATCTTTATATTGTTCTTGATTCATACAAAAATATTCTCCTAACATAATATAGATTAAAACATAAGCAGGAAAATAAAAACCTACTTTAAATCTATTATACTGATTTTAAGTAGGTTTGTAAATTAATCTCGTGATTTTGTTGTGGTTAATTTCTTTCTAGATGAAACTAATTTCATACTATAATATATCAAAATCCAACCGATGGATGAAAAGAATATGGAAGGTATCATCAATTGTAAAAAATAGTCTAGTTGTATGTAAGAGGTATCATCCGATGCCATCCAATGCCCAGTTGCAACTTGATCTGTAATGGTTATGGTATATTGGTATCGATTCATCATATCTTGAAATCGTTCCATATCAATCGACTGCGACACACCTTTGGAGTTTATAAAATAGTATCTACGATTGACTCTGTCTTCATACTCAAGTTCAATTGGTTCAATTCCTGTTCTTTTGTACTCTTTCATCAACGATACAAAACGCAATTCCTCATATTGAATGCCGGAAGAATCATCGTTTTGAAAAATAGATAACGCTAATCTAGGATCATTTGTGGGAACAATTTGTTGATATATCAGTGGAGCTATCAATGCAATAATGAGTATCATCGATATTCCATAAAACTCATGTTTGGGTTTTGTCAATTTCATATTCTTTGATGAAACATGTCGAATCATTAAATTGGCAAGTATAAAAACACATAGAACAATCGCAGTTGTTAAAACCAAATGATTGATGTAAGGCATCAGAATTGGTAGTCCTTCACTATTTAATAACATACTTGGCGAAATATAAAACCCACTATATATCATCAGCAAGAAATTCATTCCAAGCAGTAAAAATGCTCTATGGTATATTCTTGTTCTAAGACCAATCACCACTTCTGTTCTTTCCATATGAGAAACATTGGATGCCACTTTAATCAATTCTAGCACCAAATATAGGACAGATCCTAAATAAAACAACATCGACAACAGTCCACCAATAATGGGTTCAGATGTGATGTAACTAAGTAAAAACATCATAATTAGCCCCATTATTGAAATAAATAGCGAAATGTAGGTTGTGTTCGTGATTGACTTTTGTTGATGGTGGATGACAAAGGTTGGATTCACTTCTACTGAAATTTTCGATGTTTTCCCTCTGCTTCCGCGTAGAATCTCATCTACACTTACTTCATAAAAATCAGCCAAAGCAAGTAGTGTTGCCATTTCTGGGATTCCTTTACCTGTTTCCCATTTGCTTATAGTCTTGTTCGATACATGAAATAGATCTGCTATTTCTTGTTGAGAGCATCCTTTGCTTTTGCGAAGAGCTTTTAGAAACTCACCCATTTGTTCTGTATTCATATAACTTCACCTCTTGTAACTAGTTTAAAGTATTTTCTACGAAGAAAGAACCCACAAGATGCTGAAATCTTGTCTACGCTTACGTGGAATTCCATTGATTCTAGTTTATTATACCAAATACCATCCAATCTTACAAAGGTTAATTGATGTCAATAGAAGAAGTAGAAAAAGAACTGAGTACCAATATAACTCGAGGACTATCAAAAAATAACAGTTTAGAACGACAAAAGAAATATGGTAAAAATATTCTTCAAACTAAAAAAAGTAAGAATTTAATTCAAAAGTTTATTGAACAAATAGGCGACTTTATGGTATTAACACTGTTAGGAGCTGCAATCATATCATTTGTCCTGGGTGAAAAAAATGAAGCGATATTAATTATATTAATAGTTATATTGAATGCTGTATTAGGAATCATACAGGAAAACAAAGCTGAAAAATCCCTAGATGCTATTAAAAAGATGAGTTCTCCACAAGCGAAGGTATTTAGAGACGGTAACATAACAACAGTACTAGCTAGTGATTTAGTAATAGGAGACATTGTATTAATAGAAGCAGGTGACTACGTTCCAGCCGATATAAGATTATTTAAAGTACACGGAGTCAAGGTTGATGAATCTGCTTTAACTGGTGAATCGACACCTGTTGAAAAAACAATGGATTTAATTAAAAGTGAAGAGATATCACTTGGTGATATCACAAATTGTATTTTTATGGGGACTGCAATAACTTATGGAAGTTGTATGGGGATTGTTATAAAAACTGGTATGAATACGGAAATTGGTAAGATAGCAAAAATGATTGACGATGTAGATTATATTCAAACCCCAATACAAAAAAATTTAGAACATTTTGGAAAAGTGTTACTTTTCGTAATACTATTTATTTGTTTTATCATTTTTTTATTTGGCATAAGAGCAGAACAAAATTATTTTGATTTATTTATAAACGTTGTCAGTTTAGCTGTAGCAGCAATTCCAGAAGGATTACCTGCTATTGTAACCATTATACTAGCTATTGGTATGCAACGTTTAGTTAAAAGAAATGCATTAATCCGCAAATTGCCAGCCGTTTAAACCTTGGGTTCTACCAATGTGATCTGTACCGATAAAACCGGAACTTTAACTCAAAATAAAATGACAGTGACGAATGTCTACATAAATCATTCTCACTATGAAATTAAAAAAAAGTTAGAAAATCAAAATTTTAAATATTTAGCTCTATGGGGATTACTTTGTAATAATACAAGGATAGAATTCGAAGATAATATATATGTAAAATATGGTGATCCAACTGAGATCGTTCTTACAGACTTAGCAATTTTTAATGGACTTGATCCCATAAATACTAATCTTAAATACAACCGAATTTATGAGATACCATTTGATTCGGAACGAAAATTAATGACAACAATTAATTCAATAAAGGACAAAAAATTTATTATTACTAAAGGTGCACCTGAAGTACTATTTGGTAAATGTAATAAGATTGTATTAGATAATCAATTAACCCAACTTACAAAAAATCATTTAGATAAACTAGTGATTGCAAATGAAGAAATGACCAAGCAGGCACTAAGAGTGATCGCAATCGGATACCGTGAAATGACTAATCATGATCAGTTAAGTAATCATGATCAAATTGAAAATGGACTAACCTTTGTTGGTCTAATAGGTATGATTGACCCACCAAGGCCAGAAGTATATGAATCAATTAGAATTTGTAAAGATGCTGGGATAGATACAGTTATGATTACAGGGGACCATAAAAATACAGCCATTGCGATTGCTAAGCAATTAAATATTATTAATCATGATAGTGAAGCCATTTCAGGTAAGGAATTAGACTTGTTATCTGATCGAGAATTTAAAAACGCGATTGAAAGATATCATGTTTATGTTCGAGTTACTCCAGAACATAAGGTTAGAATAGTTAAAACATGGAAAGAAAAAGGAAAAATAGTCGCGATGACTGGAGATGGAGTAAATGATGCACCGGCTTTAAAAAACGCTGATATCGGAATTGCGATGGGAATACAAGGAACAGAGGTAGCTAAAGGTGCCTCAGATATGATATTAACAGATAATAACTTCGCTACTATTGTAAAAGCGGTTGAAGAAGGAAGAACTATTTTTACGAATATAAAAAAATCGATACGTTTTTTAATTAGTTGTAATATCGGTGAAGTAGTTAATATACTTTTAGGAGCTTTACTCGGACAATTGTTATTTGGATTAGCAGTAACCCCTTTAAATGCAGTACAATTACTGTGGGCAAACTTAACAACAGATTCATTAATCGCTATCGCCATTGGGTTAGAAAAATCAGAACCTGGTGTAATGAAGAAAAAATCACAAAAAAACTCGTTATTAGATGTTGAGTCATTTATTGTTATTTTATGCTATGGTATATTAATTGGTTTGCTTGCATTTGTAGCATTCCATATAGGTTATAATATGGGAACTAATTTAGATAGTTCAATTACATTAGGTCGAACAATGGCCTTTATGACATTAGCTACAACTGAACTATTTCATGCTTTTAATATTCGTTCCGAGAAATATTCACTGTTCAAAATAGGGATATTTTCAAATAAATTTATAATCTATGCCTTTTTTTTAAGCATATTACTTCAATATGGAATTTTACTGTTCCCAATTACTAGAGTTTTATTTGATATTACAATACTTTCCTTAAATCAATTAATAATTATTATATCTCTTTCATTGGTCCCAATTGTAGTGGTTGAGATCGGAAAACTATTTTATAAAGAGGAAAAAGAATTTTCATATCCTAATCGTATTACATCTTTAAAGTTAGAGAAATAATACTTTTAGTTTTAATATCAGATAATATAAAAAAATATCTGAAACATAAAAAAAGTCACAAATTGAAATGATTTTGTGACTTTTAATAATTTTATGTCAAAGTTTTACAGTGAACTAACTAATAAATTACCCTATTGGGTTCATATATTTTATGATATCATCTTTGTTCTCACCTGTTAAAACTAACTTATCATTAAGATTAATTTGAGTAGTTCCACGTGGTGTAATAATTTTATTTTTTCTTTTAATCATAATAATCAAAACATTTTCAGGTAAATTTAATTCCATTATTGTCTTATCAATAAGTGGGCTATTCAATTTAACATCTATCTCTAATAAAGTATCATAGGTATCCTCGACATAATCGGTAAATGTTTTCATAACATTGTCTTTTTCACCAATTAATTTAAGCTTCTTGGCCACTAATGGAATAAATGATCCTTGAATTATTACTGAAAATAATGCAATAAAAAATACTGTATTAAAGATTAAATTAGATGATGGTAATTCGGCCTTTAATGCAAATGTAGCAAATACGATAGAAGCAGCTCCTCTTAAACCTACCCACGAAATAAATATTTGTTGTTTCATAGGAACTTTAAAGAATGAAAGAATTCCAAAAATCGCAATTGGGCGAGCAACGAATATTAAAAATAATGAAATTATTAAACCACTTAATATTACTGGTAATAATTGTGAAGGAAACACTAGTAGTCCTAATGTGAAGAATAATATGATTTGCATAAGCCATGACATACCGTCAAAGAAACGAACAATGCTGTATTTATTAGGTATAGAACTGTTTCCTAAAATTATTCCAGTTATATAAATAGCTAAATATCCATTTCCACCTATTTTCGATGAGAACGCGAATAGGATAAACACTACTGATATAATAAAAATTGGATATAAACCTTCAATTTCAATTGTAATTTTTTTCAGAAAGTAAGAACTTAAAACACCAAATAAAGCACCAATAATAACACCAAATACCATTTGTTTAAATAATAATAAAAAGATTGGTAAATCAGTCTGGTTAGTTAACACACTAATAAAGATAATTGTTAACATATAGGCCATTGGGTCATTACTAGCACTTTCCATTTCTAACATTGGAGCAAGATTATTTTTTAGATTTAAATTACGCGACCGCAATATTGAAAAAATAGCTGCTGCATCAGTTGAAGAAACGATAGCTCCTAGTAACAGCCCTTCATAAATTGATAAATTAAGAACAAAACTCGAAAAAACACCTAATATTATACATGTAATTACGACACCAATTGAAGACAAGAGTGATGCTTTAACCGCTATTGGTTTTGCACTCTTCCAGTTCATTCCCATTCCACCATAAAAAATAATAAAAATCAGTCCAAAAGAGGCTACCTTTTCTGCAATATTATAATTATCAAAGTAGATACCACCTATACCTTCAGAACCTAATATCATTCCTAGTGTTAGGAAAATTATTAACGTTGGAATACCCAGTCTATATAATAGTTTGCTTGATAAAACGCTTATAAGTAGAATAATCCCACCAGCAATTAATATTGAGTTTAAATCTAGATTCATTTTAATTCTCCTTCCATAAATAAATTAATATAGTCGTATTGTATACCATTTGAATATAATAAATTTACGCAATAAAAAAAGCGAAAAACAAATGGCAATAAAATGTTTTGAGCTTGAAAACTCCTATGAGGTTAGCTGACGGGTTAGGGCATTCAAGTAACCCTTCTAATAAGATTCACCCCTAAAATGGGTCCCCCACTATATATAATATTCGGAGATAACTAGATACATTATATCATATTTTTTATATTTTGCCTATGCTAATATTCATTCACTTCGTGTAAAATAGTTTTGGGTAAATACAAAAAGGAACCTCTGTGATATAATAAGTTCGCCAAAACCACACAGGAGGTCCCCATGTATATTTTACCACAAACTTACATCGATGTAATCAAAAATTCTCTTAAAACTGCGTTTACCAATCTTACACTCGACCATATTCAGTTTTCTTCCTTGTCTCATATC
>Ga0208041_1000944_pt1 | contig 21939 bp, 19 predicted proteins | sample AD_SCU002_MetaG_FD_184453 | JGI IMG/M metagenome (GOLD analysis project Ga0208041, IMG submission 184453) | Active sludge microbial communities of municipal wastewater-treating anaerobic digesters from China - AD_SCU002_MetaG (SPAdes) (version 2) | ecosystem: Engineered > Bioreactor > Anaerobic...
CGGAATAGGGTGAGCTTTACCAGAGCCCGATAACGGAAATTTTCGGTCGGATCCACCGAGATCGATTATCAGTTCTCTGCTGGAGCACTACCGGAACGCGGGCTGCCGGGGCCGACCGGCAGTCGGCGCAGACTTCGCGAGCGAAAGCCCCGCGATGCTCACGCTCGCTTTTGTTCACACCTCGATGCCCGACAACTCTCCAGCATCGATTCCAAATGAACAGACCATGCCTGGCCTTCGTCCTATCCCCACGGAGCGCTCCCCTCCGTCAGCCCCGGCAACTCGCCACAAAGTGCGCGAGCATCCCCTTGCTCGTCACCGGGTGGAGGTGCGTGTAACTCCCGATCGTCCGGTCCCGGACCGCACCATCAAGCCCGTCCCGGATCCCGCTCCCCCGGGTCAGCCGGTAGGCGTAGCGGGTCCCGGCGGGAAGACGGACGCTGCTGTAGTGGAACTCGTGGCCCCGGAACGTCGCCGCCCCCATGGGGCTTTCGCCCGCGCTCGTCCCCACGACGTAGCCGAGCATCCGCCGCCCGGGCATCCGGGTTTCGCCGGCAAAGACCCCGGCGAGGTCGTAGGCCTCCTCCCCCTTCGAGCCCGCAAACCCGGGGGCGAGCACCATCCTCTCGGTGAGGTAGATGAGCCCCCCGCACTCCGCGTAGACCGGGGTGCCGTTCCGCGAGACCTCCCGGAGCCCCTCCCGCACCGCGGTGTTCGCCTCGAGTTCCGCGCCGAAGAGCTCCGGGTAGCCGCCGCCGAGGATGTAGCCGTCGGCCTCCGGCAGCCGGTCATGAACCGGGGAGAACGGGACCACCCGTGCCCCGAGCGACGCGAGCACGTCGAAGAGGTCGGCGTAGTAGAAGTTGAACGCCTCATCGAGCGCGACGCCGATCCGGACGTCCGCCTCCCCGGCGGCCGCGTAGACGGACCCCTCCCCCGCCGGCGGCGCGGAGTCGCGGGCGAGCGCGAGCAGTCCGTCGAGGTCGACATGCTCGCCGATCATCCGCTTCACCGCCTCGATCCGCGCGAGGAATTCCCCGTGCCCCTGCCCCTCCCGGTAGGGGACGAGGCCGAGGTGGCGCATCGCAAGCTCCATCTCCGCCGTCCGGGGGATGGCGCCGACGACCGGGATGCCGCAGTAGTGCTCGATTGCCCTGACCGCCTTCTCCCGGTGGCGGGTCCCGGTCACCTGGTTGAGGATGACCCCCCGAATCGCGACGTCGGGGTCGAAGGCCTGGAAACCCTTCACGATCGCCGCCGCGCTCCGGGTGATGCTCCGGGCGTTGACGACGAGGATTACCGGCAGATCGAGCTGCTTTGCGATCGCGGCTGTGCTCCCGAGGTCGGTGAGCGCCTCCGCGCCCTCAAAGAGCCCCCGGACCCCCTCGACGACGGCGATATCCGCTCCCCGGCACCCGTGCGCAAAGACCGCCCGGACCACGCCCGGGTCCATCACGTAGCCGTCCAGGTTCCGGCAGGGCCGGCCCGTCACCCCCGCAAGGTAGGACGGGTCGATGTAGTCCATCCCCACCTTGAAGGTCTGGACGGCCCGGTCGGCCGAGAGGAGGGCCGAGAGCGCGAGGGTGATGCTCGTCTTCCCGCTCCCGGAGCGGTCGCCGGCGACGAGGAGGGACTTCATCGCATGCTCCGGAGGACCGCCCCGAACTCGCTCTCGACGATATCCCGGACACCGAGGGTCTTTGGGTGCAGGTCGATCTCGACCATGACGTGCCGGTGCCCCATCTCGCGGAGCGGCGCCACCTGCCGGGGCCCGTTCGTGATCGAGAAGACCTCGATGCCTTCGGTGTACTCCGGCGGGACGGCGTGCGGCACCCCGACAAGGAGGGCGAAGTCGGGAGCGAGTTCCCGTATCCGCTCCCCGATCGCGGTCCCGTTTGCGCCGTACTCGTCCAGCGCCCCGAGGAGTTCCGGGTCGACCTCCCGCTCCCGCATACCGGCGAGGATCCGGGCGGCGTCCTCGCGGACCTTCGGGAGACCCCGATCTTCAAGGTTCGCGACGTAGGTGACCGCGGCGTCCGGGCAGGTATCGTGGAGGGCGATGAGTTCGTCGGCGAACATATATGCGGTCTCCTTCTTCGCGTTCATGACCGCGACGCCCGCGGCACCGCCGTCGGCGAGATCCACGAGGCGTCGTGCCGCGACGTGCTTGAGGTCGCCGCGGGAGGGCTCGATGTAGTTCCGGGACGCCGCGCCGCGCAACCGCTCCACCTCGTTTGCCTGCCGGAGGAGGTAGCGCTGCCGCTCCAGCTCGTCGTCGCTGATCCAGCCCGCGGCAGCCGCCGGCTCAAGCGTCGCGAGCACTCCGTCGATGTTCTCGCGGAACCCGGCGTGGATGTCCACGGCGATCGCGGGCGTCGCGGTCCCGGCGTCGTGGATCGCGGACTGGAGGTCTTCGCCGATGATCATCGCAACACACGTCCCGACGACTGCCATCCGCCGGGGGCAAAACTCCTTCTCCGCGTAGCGGAGCACCCGCATGAGGGGGTCGTGCCCGCCGAAGATGAACTCGTTGTCGGCAAGCGACGTCGTCAGCACCCGCATGCCGTCCTCCTCGAGGAGACGGGCGTGCTTGAACGAACAGCCTGACGGGCCGTGGAGGATTGCCACGTCCACCCCCAGGTCGCGGGCGGTATAGAGCGCCGCTACAATGGAACTCGGTCTTGGTTGAATATAGTGCATAGTCATCTCCACGTCTTTACCGCAAGGACGATCGCGCCCGCCGGGGTGATCCTCCGGGCGAGGTCCAGCCCCGCGTCGAGCGAGGCCGCCGTATGCTCCTTTCCGGCCGTGTGCCACGCCTCCCCGACGTAGACGACCCCCGTCGGCCCGACGGCCGATACCGCACGCCGGACGTCCTCCGGGGAGAACCCCTCGCAGACAGCCCGCGCCTCCTCGCCGATGACGAGTGTCAGGGCGCCGTTCCCCGAGAGTTCTCTCGCGTAGCGGGCGGCCTCAATGGCGGTGGCCGTGTTCGTCCCGCTGTTTGCGTCGTCGAGGATCAGGAGGCCACCCTCCCGCCGGGCCGCCATCCGGCCGGGCAGGGCGGCGAACTCCGCAAGCGGCGCGGGATCGACACCGAGCACGCAGGCCGTCGCGGCCGCAAGCGCAAGCGCCGTCCGGTAGCCGGCGAGGGTGCAGAGCGGGTTTGTGAAGGTGCCGGCGATCCCGCGTCCCGCGTACCGGCAGACCGGGCCGTCGAAGGAGACCATCCCGTCGGCGGCGACCGCCGACCGCGGGAGGTCGATCCTGCTCGGGACCACGACCGTCCGCGCCCGGGCAAGCAGCCGGCACTTCTCGGCGATCGCGTGTTTCTTTCCCGCCGCGATCGGGTAGTCGTCCGTTGAGGTCAGCACCGCCACATCCCCGGCCCCCGTGACCCCGAGCGACTCTTCCGCGACCAGCCAGCCCCCGATACGCCAGGCCTCGTGCGCCGCCGGGATCAGGGAGGCGGGCGTGATGCTCCTCTTCCAGAGGAGGTCCCGTTCCGGGTAGCGGTAGGTCCCGGTCGAGGTGTGCAGGACGCCCGGGCCCGGCAGCAGCGAGGCGAGCGCGTGAGCCGTGGTGGTCTTTCCCCGTGCGCCGGTGATCTCGATGAACGGGCGGGGAGGATGGGCCCTGAGGACCCACTTCACCATCTCGTGGTGGGAGACCGCGGGCCCGTGCCGCCGGAGGAGAGGGTGATCCGGGTCGAGGTGGACCGGTGCGGTGACGAGGTCGTAGGTGCGGACGAGCGCCTCGGGAACAGGGATGCCGGCCTTCCCGCGGTAGACGTCCACCTCGTCCACCTGGTGGCCGGCACTCCGGAGCGCTATAGCGAGTTCCGCCCCGCCGTGGATGGTATCCAGCACCAGGACTCGCATAGCCTCAGTGGTTCAGTTCGGCGACCGCGTCGGACGCGTTCTTCAGCATCAGTTCGGCAAGGAGCGGGTCGCTCCCGATGGGGTTTGCGTAGACGAGCGGCACCATCTTCCCGTTGAGCCGGAACTCGCCTTTCCTGGCCCCGGGGGAGAGCCCGAGGATTTCGGGGATGTCCTGTTCGATATGGACGCCCCGCGCAAGGAAGAGCGGGACGACGACCAGCATATCGATCTCCTCTCTCCGGAACGCCTCGAGCTGTTCCTCGACCGTCGGGGTGTTGATGCTCATGAAACCGGGTTTGACGAGGTACTCATCGGTCTTTTTGGCGATGATTGCTGCGGTCGTCTCGATCAGCTCTTTGTTGTAGGGGAGCTTGCTGCCGTGTCCGACCAGTAACATTCCTTTTTTACCCATATGTTACATGGTACTACGATGCTACATTAAAATAATTACCGATTGTCTCAACCTCCGGGGATGAAGGGGCGGCGCGGGGGAGGCGCACCGCAAGGCTCCGGCGTACGGCGCCCGGACACTCCGGGGCCGTCGCGAGAGCCCTCATCGCCGAGATCCGGCCCTGCTGTGCGCTCGCCCGCCCCGGCGGGGAGCGCGACCTTCCCGGACCCGACACAAATCAATATCCCTTCACACCGCCAACGGATGGAGAAGTATGATGGAAGCTTATGATCGTTTTGAACTCCTCATAAACGATCGGATCGTAAAAACACCGGTGGCAATAGCATCCATGGCCGGGATCGTGGATGCGGGTTATGTTCTTGAGCGGGCGGATCACGTGGGGGCCGCCTTCATCGGCGGCTATTCCATCGACGGCCCAACCCTTGACGCAAGCCGGCGGATGGCGCAGGAGGGGCGCAAAGAATTCCTGTACGACGACCCCCTGGAAACCCTGGAGAGAGAGGTCGACGCCCTGGGCGAAAGCGACGTCGTTTTGGGCATCAACCTCCGCGGGAGCACGCCGGCCGCGTACGTCGAGGTCGCCCGGGCGCTTGAGGACCGGGTGGTCTACGAGATCGACGCCCACTGCCGGCAGCCGGCGATGATCGAGGCGGGGTGCGGTGAGCACCTCCTCAAGCACCCGGCAGAACTCATGGAGATCGTCCGCGCCTTAAAGTCGGCGGACGTGACCGTCTCGGTCAAGATCCGGGCCGGCGTCGCCGCCGACGACCGTGACCTCGCCCGCGCCGTCTGGAAGGCGGGAGCGGACATCCTCCACGTGGACCTGATGGACTACGGGCACGCCAAGGTCCGCCAGATCCGCAACGCCTCTCCCCTGACGCTGATCGCGAACAACTCCATCAACACCTTTGATAAGGCGATGGACGCCTTCTCCCACGGGGCGGACCTCGTCTCGCTCGCACGGCGTTCCGACCCCTGGACGCTCGCCGGCCTCGATGCCGCCATCACCCGGTTCGCCGACGAAGGCGGCTGGTACAACGCCCCAAAACAGCTCTGCCGCGGCGGCGACATCAGGGCGCTCGCCTTCTGCTGCATGCCGGTGAAGGCCTGTCCGCTCATCCCGGCCCTCGAGAAGATCGGGCTCTCCCGGAACGCGTACCTCAAACTCAAGCAGGAGGCGGCGAAGGGCACCCCGCTCGACGACGGGAAGAGCACCTGTTTCGGGAGCCTCGCCTGGTGCTGCAAGATCAGTTCCCCCTGCATGTTCCGGAACATGACGCTTGAGAAGAAGGGCCTCTCGGCGCGGGAGTACATGCAGTGCAAGCACCGCCTGGCCGAGAAGATCCTGCACAGGCTGTTTGATGAGGAAGAGACCGCCGATGAATCGAGCTGAACGGGCGCAGATGGCGATGATGCTCGAGGTTTCTGCCTACCCGAAACCCGGGAACGTGGACCGGTGCCACGACTACGCCGACACACGCCTCGAACACTTCCTCGCCTCGACCATCCTCGTGCGGCCGGTCTTTGATGCGGCTGAGGGGCCAGGCGGCCGGGTCGGCAGCCTGATCCGGGAGGCGGTCATGCGGACGAACGGTCACTCCGGGGGGAACACCCATTTCGGGGCGTTCATCCTGCTCATCCCCCTTGTCCTCGGGGGAGACATCGAGGGGGCGCAGAGGGTCGTCGCCGGGACCGACGTTGAGGACGCGGTCGAGTTCTATACGGCCTTCGGCCTCACCCGGGTCAGGGTGGGGGAGAGCGACGACCTGGACGTGAACGATCCGGCCTCCATCGCCGCAATACGGGAGCGGGGGATGACCCTTGCCGACATCATGGCCTACTCGGCGGACCGGGACATGGTCGCCCGGGAGTGGACGAACGGATTTCGCCTGACCCGCCGGTGCGCGGACCTGCTGCACGCGCACGGGCGCGGCCGGGAGGCGATCGCCGGGGCGTTCCTCGACCTCCTCGCGACGGAGCCGGACACCTTCATCATGAAGAAGCACGGGGCGGCGGTCGCGGAGAGGACGATGCGGTGCGCCGCGGAGGTGCGCCGCGGGGGGCGCGACATCCGGTCCTTCGACGCCGAGTGCATCGAGGGCGGCATCAACCCGGGCTCGGTCGCCGATATCACCATCGCCGGGATCTACGTGGCCCTTGGAGAGGGGTGGCAGTGGGACTCCTGACCGAGGGGATCAACGAGGTGATCGCGACCACCGACGGCAACGCCGCCCCCATGGGGATCATCAACCGGGGCGGCGCCCTGCACATGGTCCTCTTCCGGGGGAGCCATACCGCCGAAAACGTCGTGCGGGACCGCTGGGTGGTGGCGAACTTCGTCTTTGACCCGGTCCTCTACGTCCGGACCGCTTTTGACGACCTCCCCGGGGAGGCCTTCGTCCGGGAGGAGATCGACGGGACGGCCGTCTGCCGCCTCCGCGACGTTGAGGCCTGGGCCGCGTTTGCCGCGGACGTGGAGCGGGCGGGCGACGAGTCGATCGTCGTCCGGCTCGCCCCCTTGAAGGAGGAGGTGCTCGACCTGCGGCTGCACCCGGTGAACCGGGGGTTCTCGAGTATCATCGATGCTACGGTTCACGCCACCCGCTATACCCGGAACCGCGACCCGTGGCTCGGCCGGCTGATCGAGCACCATGCCGGCCTCGCCCGGAAGTGCGGCGGCCCGCGGGAGTGGGAGGCGCTCGACCTCCTCCGGCGGTATATCGGCGACCCGACCCGCGATTGACGGGGTGCCCCCGCTCCTGCGGGACTGGAGACGCCTATTTTCTCTCCCAGATTTTCATTCTCTTCCCGGCATAATAACCGATATATACCATGACATGCCACGAAAGGCGCCTGCAAGGAGGTATCCGGTATGGCGAAGATCTTTGACATGTTGAAGAACGATGGGAGGTTTGACCGGCTCATCGATATCATCCAGACGCTCGGCGAGGAGAAGACACTGCAGGGCGAGGGGCCGATGACGTTCTTTGCCCCGGTCGACTCGGCCTGGGACGCGATCCCCGAACCGAACCGGGCGATGATCTTGAATGACAAACAGATGCTCTCGCACCTCATCGACTTCTTCACGATCGGCGGGCATAAGTGCACGCTCGATGCGCTGCTTGCAAAGAATGTCGTCGAGACCGTCGAGGGGAACCCCATCGCGGTCAGGAAGACCGAGCGGGGCACCCAGGTCGACGAGGCCGTCGTGCTCGAGGGGAACCTGGAGGCGGACAACGGCATCGTCCACGTCCTTGACAGCGTCCCCTTCGTGACGCTCTCACAGGCCTTCGAGGCTTACGCGGCGGGATAGTCCCGGACGGGCAGGGACCCCGCGGTCCGGCGGGGGACGGGCGTTGCCGCCGGGTGCGGGGCGGCCCCCGCTCCCCGCCGGCGGAGGGGGAACGCAATCCGGCGCCGCCGCACCCGGCCATCGCCCCGGAGGCATTGGCGTAATTTTATATAGCACAGTAAATAATTCAAACGGCCATCCGGAGGATCATCGATGAAGAGTATATTTGAGACTGCCCGGGAAGACGACCGGTTGAGCACCTCCGTACGGATGATACAGGCCGGGGGGTTCTCAGGGACCCTCGGGGGAGAGGGGGAGTTCACGGCCTTTATACCGACGAACGAAGCGTTTTCTATCTTTCCCGGAGAGATGCTGGACGCTATCGCGGGCGACCGGGAGAAGCTTGCCGGCATGATCGGGTACCACGTGGTCCAGGGCAAACTCACCACGCACGAGCTCGCGCAGATGGAGGCCATCAGGACCCTGCAGGGGGACCACCTGGACATCACGGGGCCTCCGGCAGCGGTGCGGTTGAACGACGCTACCGTCATCGAGCCCGACGTCAGGTGCACAAACGGCATCTACCATATCATCGACAGGGTGCTCCTGCCGCGCGCGGTCGAGGCGCGGGTGAAGAGGGCGGTATGAAGAACATCCTCGCGACCCTGCGAGAGTCGGGATCGTTTGCCACGTTCCTCGACCTCGTGCAGGCAGCCGCCATGGAGGAGCGGTTGAGCGTCGAAGGGCCCTACACGCTCTTCGTCCCGGACGACGATGCGTTCAGGGCGGTGCCGCAGCGGGAGCTCGACGCGATCCGGGAGGATGCCGACCGGCTCGCTGAGGTGCTGAATTATCATATCGTCCCGGGGGTGCACTCCATGATAGACCTCCTCGGCATACGGGCCCTCCGATCGCTCCAGGGGGAAGACCTGGCCGTGGAGATAGCCCGGGAGGGGGTGCTGATCAACAACGTCCCGATCGTGGAATCGGATGCGTGGTGCACGAACGGCATCTGCCACGCGATCTACGCGCTGCTCCTCCCTCCCGGCGCCCGGAAGGTCGCCGCATAGCGGTCCGGGGCACCTCATTCGGATGCCCTGGAGCACTGGTGCAACGATTCCCAATTACCGGCACGCTCAACGGAGGAGATCAGCGTTCTTGTTTCGCACTGCCCGGGCATCTCCACGGGGAGATCCCGGAGGAGAACCGGATACGGCTTCCCCCCGGGTATCCCCACGCACTGCCCCCTTCCTGCGGAGGGGGCGGGGGAGGAGGCCGAAGGCCGGGCGGGGTGGGGGGTGCCGGAGAAGCGCATGGGTATGCCACCCGGGTGAAGCGCGGGCGGGGTGGGGGGTGGGATGAAGGCCAGATATGGCCTGTTCGTTTGGAATCGATGCACCAGGGCCGGGCGGATGAGCCCCGGGAGGACGCGTGAACCAACCGCCCTCCCGGGGGGCAAGGCCCTCAAAGCCCGGCGGCGCGCTGATCGTGTCCGGTCCCCTCTGCCGTGCGGAGGATCCGGCAAAGGGACGCCGCTCCCATTCCCCGGCGTGCACAGGGGGCCTTCCCGCTCGTGCCGCCTTCACCCCAAAAGATACATAACCCGGCAGATGCAGTGGGGAGAACGGTATGAAGAACATCATTGAGACCCTGGAGGACTCGGAGGACCTCTCCGTGTTCCTCGACCTGATCCGGATAGCAGGCATGGAGCCGATGCTCCGTGAGCGGGGGCCGTTCACGGTCTTCGTCCCGACAAACGAGGCGTTTTCGAGGGTCAGGAAAGAGCGGATGGACGAGATCAGGCACGATGCGGATAAGCTCCTGCTCATCGTGAGTTACCACGTCGTGCCGGGGCAGCTCACCTCGGAGGACCTCCGGGGCATCGCCGCCGTCAGGTCGAGCCTCGGGACGGATCTCGTCATACGCTCGTCTGACCGGGGCATCACCGTCAACAGCGTCCCGATCGTCGAGGCCGACGCGTTCTGCACAAACGGGATCTGTCACGCGATCGCATCTGCACTCGTCCCCCCGGCGATAGAGATCGCCGCGGCTTGAGCGGGCGGCCCGTTCCGTCACCCTGCCGGCGGGCGGAACCGCCCGTCCCGGCAGGCGATCCCGACGGCTAAACGAGCGCTCGCCTCTTTGTCCTTGATCTCAAGCATGATGTCCATATCCGTCGGTGCGGTTTCGGCGAGGAATCCGCTGAAATGCGCGGCATCCAGGCTCTCTGCGTGCCGACCCTTCCGCCCGCCGGGGAACGGGGTGCTGTAGTCGGTCATCAGGATACCGTCCTTTCCCCGCCAGGTCGCGCTGCACAGGTCCGCCGCTTCGGCCACCCCGGTGCCCGAAGGGTTGACTTCGTGGTGGAAGGCATCAAAGAGCACCGGGATGCCGGTCTCCTCGTGGATGCGGAGGCAGTCGGCCACGGTGTAGCGCGAGTCGTCGTTCTCGATGACCAGCCGGCGGAGGATGCTCTCGTCGAGACGGGAGTACTCGCGGCAGAACCGTTGCATGCTCGCCTCCCGGTCTCCGTAGACGCCGCCGACGTGGACCTGGATCTTTGCCGTCCCGTCAAGGTGCATGGCGTCAAGGACCGCGGCGTGATAGCGGAGTTCCGCGACGCTCCGCTCGACGATACCCGGGTCTTTCGCGTTGATGATGACGAACTGGTCCGGGTGCATGGAGATCCGCATCCCGTGCCCCCTGATGAACTGGCCGAGATCCGCAAACGCCCCGGCGAAGGTCTCCTCCCATGCGGCGGTGCAGGCCGGGTGCGATGCGAACGGGACGAGGTCCGAGGTGATCCGGAAGAAGAGGATGCACTCACGGAGGTTGAAGCGGAGGATCTCCTGAAGGCAGCGGAGGTTCTCCCGGACGGTCTCTTCCAGCCGTTCGCCGGAGTAGGAGGCGAGCCTGAACGTGCGGCCACTGGAGCAGCCGATGCTTCGGTTGATGCAGGGGTAGCCGATCTTCATCGCTCCAGTAAGGTGGTCCGGGGCCGGCATCAACCTGCCCCTGGGCCTCCCCGCCTCACCGGCACGTATACGTCCCCCCGGTCTCCGCGATGAACCCCTCCCGCACGAGGTCCCCGAGGATCCTCCTCACCCGCCCGGGATCCTCAGCGACCCGGGCCGCCGCCTCCTCCCCCGAGACGGCGCCCTCTTCGAGGACGAGCGCGAGCAGCCTTCCGCGGACCTGCCGGTCGGAGCCCTCGAACCGGCTCTGCCGGGAGTAGGACGCGCTCCGCCGGTTCGGGTTCGTCGTCCGCTTCTTCAGGACCGTGCCGTAGTCCATCAGTGCGCTATACCACTCCCGCGCGTTTTCCCGGTCGAGCGCCTGCTCGACGAGCGGGAGGATCTCGTCGTCCCTGACCCCCTCCCGGTCCTGGAAGAAGAAGTGGATGAAGACGCGCCGGATGTTCGTCTCGATGTAGACGACCGGCATGTTGAAGGCGTAGGCGCAGATGGCCGCCGCAGTCGCCTTCCCGATGCCGGAGAAGGTCGCGAGCGTCTCAACGTCGGCCGGGAGCCGGCCCCCGTAGTCGTCGGTCACCCGTTGCGCGGTCTTTTTGAGGGCGATCGCCCGGCGGTTGTAGCCCATCCCCTGCCAGGCGAGGAGCACCTCGCTCTGCGAGGCGCGGGCGAGGCTCGCGAAGTCCGGGAATCGGTCGAGAAACTCCCGGTACCTCACCGCGACCCGCTCGACCTGCGTCTGCTGGAGCATGATCTCGGAGACGAAGATCCGGTAGGGGTCGGTGGTGTGCCGCCAGGGAAGGTCGCGGCCGTAAGCGCGAAAGTGCGAGAGGATGAGGTCGCGAAAGAGGCGGACGGCCTCCGGGCTGTTCCCGTGCACCCGGGTTTCTTCGAGAATTCGCTGTTCGCGTTCGTTCTGGTCGGGGTCGAGGCTGCCGATCACACCATCATTCTGTCCGGCAGGGGCAAATAGGTTGGGCCGGGGAGATCCCGGAGGAGAACCTGATACGGCTTCCCACCGGATATCGCCATGACTGCCCCCGCCCCCTCCCCATGGCGATATCTCCACGGTCCACTCCAGGGGGAGTTCCCGGGATCGAACCGGCTACTGCCGGTTCTTTTCTGCCCGCCCTTTCGGGAAACCGCCGCCAGCACTATCCCCGGCACGGCTTCCCACCGGGTATCGCCATGACTGCCCTCGCCCCCGGGAGGGGGCGGGGGAGGAGCGCGAAGCGCGGGCGGGGTGGGGTTGCCGGAGAGGAACGTATGAGTATCCCCCTGCGGGGAGAGGGAAACCCCCTCCCCGGTCCCCACCCCCTGTGGCGATAGCCACCACGGTCCAGTGTACCGGGACAAGCTTGGAAGAACTGGGTCCGGGCTTGCTCTCCCTCTCCTCCAGGAAACTGACGTCAGCGCCGCTCCCCCGGCACGGCTTTCCCCCGGATATCGCAAGCACTGCTCCCTTCCAGTGGAGGGGGGAGGAGGCCGAAGGCCGGGCGGGGCGGGGGTTGCCGGTGAAGCGTATGGATATTCCATCGGTGTAAAGCGCGGGCGGGGCGGGGGGACGGAGGGGAGCGCTCCGTGGGGATGGGACGAAGGCCAGATGGTCTGTTAATCTGGAACCGATGCACCAGTAACAGGGGCCCTCCGGGGGGGCGTCCCTTCACACCTATCAAGGTTCAAACCCTTCTTCCGGGAAGAATATCCGGTCGGCGGACAGACATACCGGTATGGATACCCGGTACTCCCCACCCGTGAGCGCTGCAGAGATGCGAGAGATCTACCGCCGGTACGCGGCCGGGCGGCCGGATCTCCGCGGCATCCTCCTGCCGGACCTCCTGCCGCACGACGCCTGCGGCGCCCACCAGGTGCCCGGCCGCATACGGGTGCTCTTCATCGCCGAGTCCCCGCCCTGGGCCGCCGGGCGGCGCGAGATCGCCGGCCCTTCCGACTGCTCGAGTGCCGACTACCCCTACTTTTACAACGGCCGCTACGACGCGGGGCGCCGCCGGGCGGGAGCGCCGCTCTCCGGCGGGCTCGCGGAGAACCTCTTTTCGCTGCTCGGGCTCGACGGCGGGACGCGCCGCGAGAACCTGGAACTCTTCGCCGGGAAGAACTGCTTCCTGGTCGACACGGTCAGGTGCGTCTTCCGGAAGAACCGGAAGGCGGCCATCCCGGGCGACCTCATCCGGATGAGCGCCCGGGAGATCCTCGCTCCCGAGTTCAAGGGTCTCGCCCCGGAGTACGTCGTCGCCCTCGGGAACACGGCGCTCACCGGGCTCCGGGAAATCGAGCCCTACGCGAGCGCTCTTGCGGGCGTCAAAGCGATCACCGCGGTCAGCGCCGATCGCCGGGACGACCTCTTCCGGGAGCACCGCCTCCTCTGCGTGCCCTACCCGGGCGGGCGGAACCGGCGCTACCTCGACGTGATCGAGTCGGAGTTTGCGGCCGTCAGGGACCTTCTGCCCTGACCGCGGCCCGCCGCCTACCCGGCAAGCTTGCGCTTCCCCTCTTCGTAGAGCTCTTCTTTGCGCTTACGGAGCCGTTCAGCCGTCGCCCGCTCCTCGGGGGTCCCCCGCTCTCCCGGCTCTATCCTCTTTGCTTCTTCTGCGATCTCGCCGGGGCGCAGGTACCCGGACGGTTCTACCTCCTCCCGGGCCTCCCGGTAGAGTTCTTCCTTCTGTTGCCTCAGCTCCTCTGCGGCGGACAGAGCGGCCTTTTGAGCGGCTCCGCCCACCGCGATCTCTCTCCCGCGGGCCCCGGCGGCCTTCTTCAACCGCACCTCGAGGACCCCGTTCCTGAAGGTGGCGTGCGCCTCCTCTCCGGTGACGTCGGCGGGCAGGGAGACCGTCCGGGCGATCGCCCCGACCCTCCGCTCCCGCATGTAGTATCCGGCTTCCTCCTCCTCTCTTGCCTCCGCCCGCCGTGCGGTTATCCGCAGCGTCCTCGGGTCAAGGAGCCGGACCGATATATCCTGTCGCTCGACGCCGGGGAGGTCGGCGACGACCAGGACGTCCGTATCGTCCTCCCGGACATCGACCACCGTCCGGATACCGCCGGGCAGCGTCATCTGCTGTGCGGCTCCCGACATGCGTTCCATCGTCTCGTCAAACTGCCTCCGCATACTCGCGAGCATCTCATCGAACTCGATCCAGGGCTCCCGGGCCGTTCTCCTCCATGCCATGGGTACTCTCTCCTGCCTCTCGGCGCTCCCCGGTTGTGAGCACGTCATATATACGTTCCTGTGCGGGGGTTGCCGCGACCCCCTCCTGCCGCGCACGGCGTCGGAGGCGGCCGGGCCTTCCCACACCCCGTCCTCACCGGATCTCAAAAAATAACAACTGTTTTCCCACGACCGCACAAACAATGAGTCACAACCGGGGAAGGCCCCCGGCGCTCCCCGATCGTGATGCCGCATGGTCCGCTTCAACCTCAGCCCGTCGCTCATCGGCCGGTTCTTCTACCACGACTGCGAGCGCTACCTCCGCTACCACGCAACCCCCGAGCAGGAACGCGAGAACGCCGGCATCCCGGCGGTCACGGCGGATCGGAGCCCGACGACCCGGGCGCTCCTGGACGCGGGCATCCGGTGGGAGGAGGAGGTGGTCCGGACGAGATTCACGGGACGGGTGCGGGTCCCGGACGGGGCGGGCCCCATCACCGGGCGGTCGTTCTCCATCGAGGAGAGTTTCGACCTCATCCCACGGCTCTTGCCCGGCGATGCGATCTACCAGTCGACCATCCCGGTTTCGGTCCACTTCCTGAAGAACTACGGTCTCGACCCGGAGGTGCACCGGTTCTCCCCCTGCCGCCCCGACCTCATCGTGCTCGGCGCGGGGAACGGCAGCGGGCCGCAACTCTCCGTCATCGACATCAAGGCGAGCGAAGACCTCAGCGTCAGCCACCGGATCCAGGCGACGCTGTATGCCCTGATCCTCGACCACGCCCTCGACCTGCTCGGGATCGACGTCCCGGTCGACCTCTCCCGGGCGGGGATCTGGCTCTACGGCGAGGGCGAACCGGAGTCGTTCGACCTGCACTTAAACACCCGGGTGGTTGAAGACTTCTTCCGCCACCGCCTCCCGGGCATCCTTGCCGGCCCGCCGGGGGACGTGCCCTGGCACATCACGCCGCGGTGCGAATCCTGCGGGTTTTATCCCCACTGTCGCGCCGGGGCGGAGTCCTGCGCCTCGGTCTCGCAGATCCCGGGCCTCTCGCCCGCCGCGCGGCGATATCTCCGGGAGGCCCCGTGGAGTCCCAAAGACCCCATCGATACCCTCCCCGACCTTGAGAGGTTTCTCGCGACCCCGGCAGGCGACCGGCACCTCGACGACTGCGGGTCGCTTGCAGGCCAGGGCGACCGCCTGCGGGCAACCGTCCGGGCTCTCTCCACGGGGGAGGTCGTCGCGCTCGCCGCGACGTCGCTTGCCCTCCCCGTCTACGAGGATATCGGGATCGTTCTTTCGCTCCAGAAGGACCCCGTCTCCGGCCGGGTCTACGCTCTCGGGTTCCGGCGGTTCAAGGGCGAGGCGGTCTACGGGACGCCCGCGCACGAGGCCGTCTTTGTCGCGGCGGACGAGGGCGACTGCGCCCGGGTGCGGCGGGAGTTCCTCCGGGCGCTCGCCGCCGAACTTGCGGCCGTCCACGACTACAACCAGGGCCGGGAGTGGGCGGATCAGAAGTCGGTACAGACCTACGTCTACGACGCCTACGAAGAGGAACTCTTCGCCCGGCTGATCCAGGAGGCGCTTGAAGACCCCGGAGCGGCGGAGGATGCTCTCAGGCTGCGGTTCTACTACCAGGACCCCGGCATCGCCCGGGGGTCCACCCACCCGGCAACGGCGGTCCCGTTCCCGCTTGTCGTCCTCACACGGGAGATACGACGGATGCTCGCGCTGCCCGTCCCCTTCGCCCTCCGCCTGCCGGAGGTCCTCGCGGCCATCCCCTCCTCCCGCTTCGCGTATACGCTCAGCCCGAACACCCTCTTCTGGAACGAGCAGAGCAACGCCATGAAGGGCGACGCGGTCATCATGGCGTGGCACGGGAGGCGGCCGGAGGTCGTGGGCTGGATCCGGCAGGAGGTGTCGCGGCGGCTGCTTGCGGCGGGGAGCGTCCTCGACGGGCTCCGCGAGCGGGTGAGGGGCGGTCTCGTGCGGTGGCCGGAGAACTTCCGGTTCCCGCGCCCGTGGGAGGCCGCGACGCCGGAGATATCGCGCCTCCTCTTCGTCGTGGAGCACGAGTCGGCGCTTGCCGCCCGGCGGGTGCAGGAACTGCGCAGCAGGCCGTGGCCCGTGCGGGTCCGGGAGGGGACCAGCATCCCCCTCAGAAAGAGCGAGGGGAACTTCTGGAAGGTGCTAAACCCCCTCGACCTTGCGCTCTTCGAGCAGTCGCAGGTCTTTGGCTACCTCCTTGTGCAGGACGGCGATGCGGGGGAGGAGGCCCAGCTCGGGTTTGACGACCTCCGCTACCGGGATAGCCCGAACCCGGGGAAGAGTGGGGTCTGCTTCGCCCGGGTCCACGACAGCATCGTCGACCGGGAGGCCGGGGAGGTCCGGGGGCTGGTCCTCGCGGTGGCCTGCGGCCGGGATCACGCGCCTTTTGCTGAGGGCGACCTCGCGGTGCTGCACCCCCGGTTCACCGATTTCACCGCGCCGCGCTACGTCGACCGTCTCCTCACCCTTGATGGGCAGCCGGAGAACGCGTTCGTCCGGCTCCTCCGGGACCCGCAGGGGTTCGCCGCCCCGGTCACCGAGCCGGAAGCGGTCGTCGCCGATGCGGAACACCTCGCCCTCGGTGCCGGGTTCACGAAGAGCCAGGCCCGGGCGTTTCACCGGGTGATGACGAACCGGCTCACGCTTGTCTGGGGGCCGCCGGGGACCGGGAAGACGCATTTCCTCGCTACGGCGATCCTCTCGCTCGCCAGGGCCCGGCGGGCGCACGGGGAACGGATCCGGGTGGGGGTTACGGCGTTCACGCACGCCGCCATCGAGAACCTGCTCGTCCGGGTGCAGGACTCGGTCGACGAGTTCGACCTTGCCATGGGGTTCCCGATCTACAAACTCAAAGGCACCCGGACGAGCAGGGGCGGGCGGAGCCTCGAGGTGCTGCCCCACGACCGGGCCGATACCGTCACCGGCTACCCCTCCCTCCTCCTCGGGGGGACGGTGCACAGTTTTGAGCGGCTCGAGAAGTCCCTTCCGTCTCTCGATGTCCTCATCGTCGACGAAGCGTCCCAGATGAGGCCGGCAGACCTCGCGATGGTCCTCCCCCTGCTTGCCGACGGCGGAAGGCTCGTCCTCGCGGGCGACGACCTGCAGCTCCCCCCGGTCGTCCAGGGGGAGTACCCGGCACCGGAGGACGGGCTCCCGGGGCTTGAGGACTCGATCTTCGCCTACCTCCGGCACCGCGACGGCCCCGGCTGCCCCGTTTACACCTGCCAGCTCCAGGAGAACTGGCGAATGAACCGCACCCTCTCGCGGTTCCCGGCGGAGACGCTGTATGGCACCGGCTACGCTCCCGCGACAGACGCGGTCGGGGAGCAGCGGATCGCCCTTGCCCCGGGTTCGCCGGAAGAGGAGTGTGTCGAGTGGATCCTTGATCCGACATATCCGCTCGTGCTCTGCGTCCTCGAGAACGTCCGGACGACGGTCGAGAACCCCGTCGAGGCGGCGCTCGCCGCTCATCTTGCCTGCACGCTCCGGGTGAGGCTGCTTGACCCCGCCTCGGGGAAACCGTATCCGGCGACAGCGGACGGTGACGCCCTCTTCTGGCGGCGCGGGCTCTTCATCGTCAGCCCGCACCATGCCCAGATCGGCGCCATCCAGAACTGCCTCGCCCGGGAGAGGGCCTGGGAGTCCCGCCCGTTTGTGGACACCGTCGATAAGATGCAGGGGCAGGAGGCGGAGGCGGTCATCGTCAGCTACGGCGTAAGCGACGTCGAGACCGCCCTCGCGGAGGCCGGGTTCCTCTACAGCAGAAACCGCCTGAACGTCTCGCTGACCCGGGGCCGGTCGAAGTGCGTGGTCTTCCTGCCCCGGCCGCTGCTCGAACCGCCGCTCGACCTCGTGCAGGACGGGGAGGCGGCGGCGGGGCTCCGGCACATGCTCGACCTCCAGGAGTTCTGCCGGACCCACGGCGAGGAGAGGGTGTTCTCCCTCGACGGGGATGCGAAAGGGGCCCGGCTCACGGTGATGCGGGCGCGCGAGGGATGAGGGGCGGCCGGCTCTGCGCCATCGGGATTGACCGTGCGGACGGATGCATGGCCCCGGCGAAGGGGGCGTGCACGGGGGGGCTCCCCGCCCCCTGCGTCCCACAGGATAAAGAGGTACCAGCACCAAGAGGTGGTGAATGGAGAATAATATCACGTTTGAGGAGTTCAATATCTCGCAAAAAATGCTCCGGGCGATAGAGGATATGGGTTTTGAGGAGCCCACGCCCATCCAGGTGAGCACGATACCCACGATACTCGAAGGGCGCGACGTGACCGGCCAGGCCCAGACCGGGACCGGAAAGACGGCGGCGTTCGGCATCCCGGCGATCGAGCGGGTCGACCCCGGGAACCGGGAGACCCAGGTCCTCGTCCTCTCCCCCACCCGGGAACTCGCCATTCAGACCGCCGAGGAGTTCGCCCGCCTGGCGAAATACCACAAGGGCATCAACACCCTCCCGATCTACGGCGGCCAGCCGATCGAGCGGCAGTTCAAGGGGCTGCAGCGCGGCGCCCAGATCGTCGTCGGGACCCCCGGGCGGGTGCTCGACCACCTCGACCGTGGGACTCTCTCGTTTGCCGGGGTGCACCTTGTCGTCCTCGACGAGGCGGACCAGATGCTGGATATGGGTTTCCGGGAGGACATCGAGAAGATCCTCGATGAAACGCCGAAAGACCGCCAGACGGTCCTCTTCTCGGCCACCCTCCCAAAACCCATCCTCGAGATCTCAAAGAGGTTCCAGAAGGATCCCGAGTTCATATCGGTCGCCCGCCGCGAGGTGACCGTCCCGCAGATCGAGCAGCTCTACCTTGAGGTGCGCAGCCGGGACAAACTCGAGATCCTCTCCCGGCTGCTCGATATGTACGACCCGGACCTGACGCTCGTCTTCGCGAACACCAAGCGGGGCGTCGACGACCTGACCGCCCACCTCCAGGCCCGGGGCTACTTCGCCGAAGGTCTCCACGGGGACATGAAACAGACCCTGCGGGACCGGGTCATGGCAAAGTTCCGCGCCGGGACCATCGACATCCTCGTCGCGACAGACGTCGCCGCCCGGGGTATCGACGTCGAGGACGTCGACCTGGTCATCAACTACGACGTCCCGCAGGACATCGAGTACTATATCCACCGCATCGGCCGGACGGCACGTGCCGGGCGGACCGGGCGGGCCGTCACGTTCGTGGGCCCGAAAGAGTACTTCAAGCTCCGGACGATCCAGGACTATACCCGGATCCGGATCGCCCGGATCCCGCTCCCGACGCAGGGGGACGTCGAGGAGAGCCGGACGCGGAAACTGGTCGACCGGGTGCAGCAGGTCATCGACGAGGGCGGCCTCGACCGCTACGTGAACCTCGTCGAACGGATAACGTCTGAAGACTACACGTCGCTTGAGGTCGCCGCCGCCCTCCTGAAACTGGAACTCAGCGGGGGCGGCCAGGGGCCGGCGCAGGAGACCGGGCCGGCGCTCCTCCGGATCCCGCTCGGGAGAGAGCACCAGGTCCGGCCGAAGGATATCGTCGGGGCACTCGCGGGGGAGACCGGGATCCCCGGCGGCGCCATCGGCGCGATCAACATCTACGAGACGTACTCCACCGTCGAAGTGCCCCCCGACGCCGCTGACCAGGTCGTCGAGGGGATGAAAGGAAAGACCATCGCCGGGATCAGGCTGCCCAGCCCGATCGAGATCGCCGGGCGGTAAGGGCGGAGCCGGACCCGGAGGTCCGTTTTTTTACGCACCCGCGGGGCATGAACGGCGGCCTCCCGGGCTATAGATGCATACCGTCACAGAGCCGGTGCCGTTTTTCCGAAAACCCGGACGAACCCCGGTGCGTGCCGGCGGGAGTATCTCCCGGTAACCGGGGAGCATGGAGGGCACCCCATGTGTACCTGCACCTCCCGCCGCCGGGAGAAACAACTATATACCCGGATGTATATTCTGTCATCATTGGGGGGTGGTTGCGTCAACCGGTCGGACGTAATCTCTGACATTTCCGGAGTCTCATCGCCATCAAAAGCTTCCATAAAACCTGCCCTGTGACCTGCATGCGCACAACAGTATATTGATACAAAAGGTGTGCCGGCCTTCCAGCCCCGCTGCCTGTGTTGGGCCGGCACCTGTGCCGCTCATCCTGCATCCCGGGCGCTCCGGGTTGCCTCGGAGCGCCCTCTTCCGGAGAGGCCGGTCCCGGGGAGACCGGTCCTCCGGACTCACGCACCAGTCTTGCGGGAGGAAGCGGGCCGTGTCGCCCGGTACACGGCGCCGTCCTCCTCGCGGGTGCGCGACAGAGGCCTTTCTTCTTTTCCGGTCTCTCTTCCGGGCCCGCCCTTCAGGCGTTCCGGCCCTCGAGCTCGGCGTTGAGCATCTCCAGGTAGTCGGAGAGGAGGCGGGTGATCAAGAAGTGTTGCCGGACGTGCTCTTTCCCGGCCCGGCCGAGCCTCTCACCGAGGTCCGGGTTCTCGAGGACCTGCCGGACCCGCCAGGCGAACCCGTCCGTGTCGGTCGGGTCGAGGAGGAACCCGGTCTCGCCGTCCTCGATCTGGAGCGGTATCCCGCCGACGCGGGAGGCGATGACCGGCCGGCCCTTCCAGAGCCCTTCGGTGACGGTCAGGCCGAAGCCCTCGCGGAGCGACTTCTGGAGGATGACGGCCGAAGCCCGCTGGAGGGCGTTGACCAGCAGGTGGTCCTCGGCGGTGATCAGGATGACGTCGCCGGCATCGATGAGGGGCCGCGCCGCCTCCTCGACCCGCCGGTAGATCGCCCAGCCTTCGGGGTCGTCGGGGGCCATGCTCCCGCAGAGGACCAGCCTGCAGTCGACGTGCCGCCTGACCTCGCAGAAGACGTCGACGACGCCTTCGGGGTCCTTCCACTTGTCGAACCGCGAGATCTGGGTGACCAGCGGTTTGTCGGTCGGCACGCCGTATTTCGCAAGGAGGCCGGCGATCTCGGCGTCGGAGAGGTCGCGGTTCTTCTCCGAGAGCGGGTCGATCGCCGGCCGGCAGATCCACTGCTCCATCGGCATCCCGCGGCGCCGGTACCGCTCGTGCGATATCACCATCCGGTCGTAGTCGAGGACGAAACCCTTGAGGAACTCCCAGAGGGCGGGGTCCGGGTTCGAGAGGTCGACGTGGCACCGCCAGACCCAGGGCTGGGTCTTAGGGTAGAACCGGATCAGGGGCAGGGGCTGCGGGTCGTGGATGACCACGAGGTCGTGGTCGATCATCATCCTCCCCGCGAAGGCCTCGTTTGTCCGGAGGTAGAGGGCCTTCTCCTCGTCCGAGAACGCGATCCCCTGCCCCTGGAGAGCGTTGTGGAAGTTCTTCGTGATGACGAAGAAGTCGCCTTCGCCGTTTAAGATATTCCACTGCGTCTTGATGCCGACGTCGTTCATGAGCGGGACGAGCGAGAGGATCATCTCCGCTACGCCGCCGCTCTGGTAGGTCGAGTTCACGTGGAGGACCCGTTTCCCCCGGAGGCCCGCCGCTTTTCGGTAGATCCCGGAGATGACGTCGTCGCCGACGATGGGCCGGTGGTCCTCGAGCGTCCGGCCGTTGCCGCAGATACAGGTTATTCCATCCATGTAGGCCATAGCAGATCTCCCCTCGAATGATCGTATTGAGGCGTACTACATAGAGCATCGGCACGCCAGCATTATAAATATATTGATATAAAAATAATAATTTTATGGGGCTATTCCGACACAATGGCGGCAAATTTAAGGCCGAATGGGATAAAGGCCGTTCATTCCGATGACCGGCAATACAAAAAAGGTTAGTGAACTACCCCCCGCTTGCGCAGGGGGCTTCCTGCGAGTGTCCGAGGTTCTCTGGGATCCTCGGGCCTGTTTGTCGCAGATTACCGGCGAACTGCCGGTAGCCCGTCCACAGGGCATTCTGTGATAGGAACCGTACCATGATGTTGACCGCACTGTTGTGGTCACGATCAATACAGTTCCCGCATGCACAGTCCATAACGCGTTTCCCGAGCGGCATCTCGTGAACCGCTCCGCAGACACAGCAGGTCTTCGTCGTGTACCGTTCATCGATCGTTATTACTCTCTTACCTGCAAGGGCTGCCTTGTAGGTCAACAATCCGATGAACCGTGAGAGGTGTCCCGCGTTCTGGGTGGCTCGGTTGAGCCCGGGCGTGGCCTGCTTCGACTTCGGCATCTGCTTG
>Ga0208041_1000946_pt1 | contig 21872 bp, 16 predicted proteins | sample AD_SCU002_MetaG_FD_184453 | JGI IMG/M metagenome (GOLD analysis project Ga0208041, IMG submission 184453) | Active sludge microbial communities of municipal wastewater-treating anaerobic digesters from China - AD_SCU002_MetaG (SPAdes) (version 2) | ecosystem: Engineered > Bioreactor > Anaerobic...
GCTCGACAGCGATGGGCAGATGCTCATGAATCTCGGTATGGTCGAAGATGACATTCTTTGTCGTGCCCGCAAAACGCCCGCACTGTATCCAGGCATCGGGAAAATGCTCCTCGCGATCTCTTCCGAAAAGCAGCACCCCGCCGACGGTCGGAACAAGCCTCCCCTGTACCGGTGCGAGCAACTTCAGTGTGAGCAGTTCCTTCTCGTTCAACTCCCGCTGCCCTGCAAAGAGCGCCCGGGCGGCTGCCAGATCCAGTGCATCTGCGGTCAGCTCAGGCAGGGGCAGCTCATCAAAGGCCGTTCCTGCAGCACTTCGTTCCAGTTCTGCGATAAGCTCCTTATCGGCTTTCCTGTTCGTTGAACCAAGGCGGACATATACACCATCAAAAGGACCCTCTTTCTTTATCCAGTGAGGTCTGGAACCACTGGGGTACACCTCCACCCCGAGCAGGGTTCTGTCCTCAACAGCGATCAGTTCCACATTGGGCACGAGTCGTGGCTCGATGTTGTCAGAAATAAGGCTGCACAGCCGTTCTTCCTCATCCAGCGGGTTTGCAACCCCCAGGACCTCCTTTGAACCGTCTTCCACTCCGATAAACAGACGTCCTCCGGCTGTGTTGGCAAATGCAACCAGTGTTTTGAGGATGTTCCTGGGAGATGAGAGGTCTCGCTTGAACTCCAGCGTTTTGCCTTCGTGCATTGAGAGCAGCCGGGTAACAGGGAGACTCATTGGACCTCCTTCCAATTAGTGATATCCGGTTTCGATGTTCCATCTACAGAGTGAGGCGGTCTCATCATCTGAACGGTTTAGACTACTCACTCATTAAACTGAGGGATGTAGGATGAAAGTAATCGGAACTGACAAGCGATCGCCCCTCCGGGAGAGCGGGGCAATAACGGCATGGGAGGCGTTCTTTTGTGTCGAGATTTTTCAGATACATTGATTACGGCCAGATATTGATTCTGATGGCCTATCATCCCCAGAAAGGTAACCAGGATGACCAATGAGAAGACCACCCGGGAGCTCGGTTTTACGAGACGAACCGGGACGTGAAGTGGATTTGTAAGACGCTGCAGCGGATGGAGGCGCGGGACGAGGAGTTCGAGAGCCGGATCCGGGCGCTGGAGCGGCTCTCGACGATCAGCGCCGGGGCCGGCGGGGTCGTGGGCGGGGTGGTGGCGGTGATTGTGAGGGTGCTCGGCGGGGGGTGAGGCCAGAGAGACCGGATGAATCACTGTTCCATACGGTGTTTCCTGTGCATAGTTACACCCCGCCGGAGGAATACGCGGTAGAAGGACATGGCGTCTTCACCCTGCCGTTCGGTCCCCGTTTGCCGGGAGTACGGTTGGGAGCATACCGGCTGCAATCGGCGGGAGACGTGAGCCAATTAAAAAAAAGTCTCTAGTGACAGTTTTAGGAGAACGGATACACCTGCTCTGGTTTCGAGTATTCATTGCAACCATGGATGAGCCTATTATGGGCCAATTATGATTCGTTTCAGTTCCTTAACGCAATCTTACGATCCCTCTCACTTTACGTACCTCAATGAGTAGCGCACACCCGCTCCTGCCGTCCCCTCCTTACGGAAAATGCCTCGTTGAACCATGGCTGTAAGATCCCGCGTTGCGGTCGACTTCTTAACATTGTAGAGGCGCTGATACTCCTGATTTGAGATGGAACCCCCGCTCTTCAGGTAGTGTAGGGAAGCGATCTGCCGTTCATTCAGCCCGAGGGAGGCGAGCTGCTCTCTGGTGTACGGATCTTTGCGGAGGACGAGGCTGAATCCGATAGGCGAGTAGTCAACTTCCGGTGGGGGATACCCCACACAAGCAAGTTCAGCCCGAATCCTCTCAAGACCCGTGCCGAACTTTTCTACATACCCTGCTTTTGCAAATACATCCGCGATCTTCGGGTTTCTATGGTAGGCGGGGTGGTGGCGGTGCTGGTGAAGGTGCTCGGCGGCGGGTGAAAGGGACTGACTGAACCGTTTAGTAAGGTGGTTGGTCAACGGCATCTCAACCGGGGACCACATTTCTCCCTCCGCTTGTGGCGTCTGGCCTGTAATGGGTCCAATCCAGCGCTTTTGTCTAGCGACATATTGGATGCCTGATTTTGGGCTCTCATCTGAACCACGTTGAATCCTAGAGAAGCATTACAGCTCCCGCTTTTCTCACAGCATATCCTGCATAGATCAGTGATTCAAGAGAGACCATGAACTCCTCCGGATGCAGCGTTGTCTGTGTTATAGCCTCGTTGAGCGGAATCCAGAATTCAAGCCCGTAAATGTCATGGAGTTCCACATACAACTTTCGTGCGGTATCGAGCAGATCATATCGCTTTGCGACCTTGAGCGGAGAAGAGTAGATTTTGTTCGCTTTCGAGTGCATGTCCAGCCAGAGTTCGACGGCATCATTGACGTCGGATTGAGTGGCTTTCGAGGCTCGCTGAAGCCGGGCGAGTGATGAAGTCAGTTTTGGGACTGCATCGCCCAGGTTTTGTTTGTAGGGCGAGTACCCGGTTCGCTTGTACTCTTCGCGAATGGTATGTACTGCGTCGGTTATCGTCTTCTCAACGGTGCTCATCGGGTCGGGTCTGATAATAAGAGCATCGAGAATATAGGATGTGATGAGGGGCTGTTCTTCGCGTATGAGTGCTTTGTAGTCTTTTGATAGCGTGTTCAGTGTGGTTTCTTCGACAACGAGCGGAATATCCATGATGTATTCATCAGGCCGGTAGATCGCCCGGTTTGCCTCCTCACACCCTCTTTTGATCGTACACTTCTCCTGATCAGATATGTAGTAGTAATACCGCGAGCCGGGCCGGAAGAAGTCCTGAGGGATAACCCTCATCGATCCTTTGAAGGTGTTCCACTGTGTCTTCTTCCCGAGGACGGCGGCGCTGATCCCTCCCACCTCATCGGCGATCGGAGGAGAAGAAAGCGAGAAGAGAGCAGAACATTTTGCAATCTGTTCGATTGTCTCCTCCTCGCCCCGGAACGGCAGGGTGAAATAGTGCACAATCTCTTTGTAGTCCATAATTTTTCTGCGCTCAGCCAGGGGGCTCGGATCGAAAGGTTTCCAGCCGCAGATGGTCTTCACGGTGATGCGGTCCTGGGACCCTTTGAGTGGGAACTCTCTTTCGGATTCGACCTCGACCTCGACGAATGTATGTTCTGCCGGCGGGTCGCACGACTCAGCGCAGAAGATCTCTCGCTTTGGACTGTTCAGGAACGGTGATGGATGGAGATAGAAGTATTTCCCGTCTTTTGTATCATACTCAACGAAGCCGGTGTTGTCCCTATGGAAAACGAGTTCCTTTTCCAGAACAGAGAGTTCTGATCCCTGCCACCGGTCGTAGAGTGACATAGAGAGTTCTTTTCTTTCAATGTAGAATAATCCTCTCCTGGGCACTCAGGCACTCTAACGTTGCGGCTGTGCAAGGTGTCTGAGCAAATTACCTGGTTGTCTGTGGTGCAGATAGGCGCCCATGCAAGCGCTTACTGGCCTCTGTTGGACATGATTTGTTCTTTTACCTCGTCTATCGTGAAAGGATCGCTCTTACAATGGATGATGATATGACAGTTCGGGCATACGGGGCGTAGATCTCGTACAGGGTCGATCTGGTATTCCTCTCGTATTGTAGATAGAGGCACGAGGTGATGTACATGAATTTTATCCCGCCCTATCGGTCCATATACCTTCGCAAAATCAAAACCGCAAACGGCACAGCGACAGCCATAGTGTTCTATACATTCGGTTCGTGCCTTCTTGTCCCGTTCGTAACGGTTTACAACAATTTTACTCACGGCACCTTCGAATAGAACGGCGCTATCCTGAACGGTCAGCTCTCCGGGGTAAACGAGTCCTGAGTCGCTTTGACCGAAAACCTGTTCGCACGCCTCCACCAGTTCAGGCCGCATGATCCAGGAACATGTTCCATTATCTTTATCGCAGCCCAAAAAGGGAACATGCCACCATCGGGTTGATCCGTTCTCTCTCAGAGGTGGCCGAACTTCTGTTTTAGCAATCACACGTTTGCTGAATCTGCCTATTTGCGAGTTCAGTGGCGCATGATGGGAGAGATTTAGCTTTAACGCTATCTCTGATGCGTGCATCTCGTGGTCTACATTCTCATACACCAGCCGCAACACCGTTAAGTCGGGTTCCTCTGTCACTTCGCTATCTACCAGCACTTCTGCCCAGGCGTCAGCGCTGATCTCTAACGGATCGTTGTAAAATCTCATACAACCCCCTCCACAACCCCCACCTCGTCCTCCGTCAGCCCGTACAACTCATACACCAGCCGATCGATCTCCCGGTCGGTCGCGTCCGATCATCCCGGCGAGCGCCTCTTTCTCGTGCGGGGCCTTCGCCGCCGCGAGGCGTTTGTTCAGGTCGAGCATCTTCGCCACGAGGGCGACCATGCGGTCGTGGCGGGTGACGTCGGCGGGGCAAGCCATTTCCGGGCACCAAACCCGGCAGAGGGAGATCAGGCGGCCTCATCATCAAGCATCTGCCTGACTGCGCCCCGTAGTTTCGGGATCTTGTTCCTGACGACGTCCCATACGATCTCGCTATGGATCCCGAAGTATGCGTGAATGAGGATGTCGCGCATTCCTGCGATCTTTCTCCAGGAAATACCGGCGTGTTTGCATTTCAGCGGTTCGGGGATGAGCTTCACGGCCTCGCCGATGACCATGAGGTTGCGGATGACTCCGTCCTGCACCAGGTCGTCTGCCAGGAACCCCTCGTAATCCATTCCCCGGGTATACCGCTCAATTCTCCCGATGGCCTCGAGGATATCGCGGAGATAGAGGCTATAGTCCCGGGACATACCGAACACTCCGGAGGATATGCGGTGCAAGAGCCGGTTTTATGGCATCGCGGTCGACGAGGTCGACTCTTCTCCCGAAGAGATCTTCGAGGAAGAACTTGAGGTCCATGTACGTGTCAAAGGAGCGCCCTCCTTCCTTGAACTCGATGAGGATATCGATATCACTCTCTTCGCGCTCTTCGCCCCGGGCAAACGATCCGAAGACCCCGATCCGCCGAACGCCCAGGCTCCTGATCAGGTCCCGGTGTTCCGCCAGCGCGCCAAGGATGCCATCAGCCGTAAGCATGTCGTATCATACTTCTGTTACCCGCCGATCAGGATAACGCTTTTCCCCCCGGGGTTGCCGGACGCTGCGGAGAATGGAGGCGCAGGATGAAGGATTTGAGAGCCAGATACGGCGCTGGAGCGGCTCTCGGGCGGAGAAGGTGGGCGAGGAAAGGAGAGTTTCGACGATCAGCGCCGGGGCCGGGGGGGTGGTGGCGGTGATCGTGAAAGTGCTCGGCGGCGGGTGAGAGGACTATTTCAGCATCCCGTCCCGCCAGAAGAAGGTCTTGCCGGGGTCCCGTTCGTATTTTTCAAAGACACTTGGGAAGGTCTCTGGATATTTACATCCGCTGTGGTGCTACGTCTCACCGACAAGGGGTATGAAATCCATATCCTTCTGTCATGCTAGTTCGACAATGCTGCCGGCCTTCTCGTACCTATTTTGCCCGACGAATTTTGCTTTTTCACCAGAATAAGCCGTTTATATACCGATCTGCTACTCGGCAGTGCGCAGGAACCTGATCACTGGAACGCCTTCCGTATGAGATTTTTATCTATTTATATGGTCTTGAATGACGTGTTCAGGAAAACCTAAAAATTAGACTTGAAATTTAAAATCGACATATTAAAATATCCTTGCTAATTAAAATCAGCATATTATATGATTCCAGGTGATATGATGGAGGAGAATTATTCTAATCAAATAATTGATGTGGATCCGGAATTACTCTCTACGTTACTTCAAAATCCCCATCTATCACAACCTACTGATGAAATAGGAGAGACCGCGCTCATCAAATGGGTTGAACGCGAGTATAAATCTCGCACAGGTTCTACAATAAAGAGACAAGAGATACATGGCCTAATTACAAAGTTAATGTTAGAACAGGTACTCGTAGGAAAACGATATGGGCAAAAATTGCTTCTGAAACCCACTCACAATTACTACCAATTGAGAGATGGCCAGCCTATGATTCAGAGGAACAGGGCAAAAACCCAGGTATCACTCTTTGAAGATGACAGGGAGTGTTCGCTGATATGGAAAACTGCATCATCTAAAGTTAATGAAGCAGAAAAAAACCGTACTGATGTTGATGAGAGATCAATTCTAAGTCAACCCATATCAAATCACGAGATACTCTATAATCACCTTCTTGAGTATATGCGCCATTATAATGGACAAGATAAAGATTTAGTGAAATATTTTCCAGCCTTCTTCAGCCTTGCGTGCAATATATTAAATGACAAATATGCAGATTGGCACACCAAGATTCTCATCAGTTCGGCCCTAGGTTACTGTGTGCTGGGAGACGATGTCATATCAGACGATACAGAATTTGGGTATCTTGATGACTTGTATATTCTTTGTTACGTATTTAGAGAAATAGAGCGGTATGCTTCGCCAGCTCTTCTTGATGATAACTGGAAATACCCAGGTAATGTCCACGAATTAGTCGCAGAAATATATCAGGATACATATATTGTTGTCCAAGATTACGCTTGTGAAATACTTCATAAAGTTGGTCTTAGGAAGTTCAACCAGTTAGAGTTAGAGGAGTATGCAGGAACTTATCCCCAGAAAGTTGCTCAGTTGGCTCAAGAAAAACGGGAATTGATGGCTTTAACAGCCTATCTTATAAAAATAATCTATCGCACTAATATGGATGGACGAAACCTTAAGAAGATTAAGGATTTCCTCATGCAATATGGAGATTACACAGAGATTGCTCGACTTATTGAACTATCAAGTAGGGATTACAAAACAGAACCCTCTGACACGTCTAATAGCAATAGCATGGAATCCTTTGAAGAGGAACTCGAAAGGGAACTCCAACAGGCACATCTGAAAGCACTACTTAAAGATCAAGATATGGAATAGTGATAAAATGTCTTTGCGTGATCTCGAACTCAAACACTCCTATACCTCTGAAAAAGACAATATTCTCGAAGATTTTTATATTCCAGTGCTGAAAGAAGCGATCGATTATAAGCGGATTACAGGTTATTTCTCCTCAAGTTCATTTTTGACTGCCGCAACAGGTCTTAGCGATTTCATTAGAAATCACGGGCATCTACAATTTATTTTAAATGTTGTCCTCTCAGAAGGAGACTATGAGCAGATAGAAAGAGGAACCCGGAGCCCAGAGGAGATCATTGAGAATAATTTGATCTGTGATTTAACTACCCTTGAGGATGAGTTTAAACGCAACCATGTAGAACTACTGGGATGGTTGATAGCGTATGGCTATCTCGAAGTAAAAATTGGCTATATTAAAGAGAGATGGACTGGCAACGAGATACTTCACCAAAAAATTGGTATACTAGCGGATAAAGAGAACAACACCCTTTCTTTTAGTGGATCTAATAATGAAAGTGCATATGGGTGGGCCTATAATTCTGAAAAATTCAAGGTATTCTTTAGTTGGGAGATGAATAATAATGAATTTATTGCTCAAGATATCGAAGATTTTAATGACCTATGGAATAACCAATCTATAAAGACAGAAGTCATTCCTTTCCCGGAGGCGGTCAAACAGCGAGTTATTTCCATCGCAGAGAGAGAGCCCATCGACATCGATATGCTCCTAAAGAACATTGCCAAATCCCAAATAAGGAGTGTACATGGATCTAATGATCGACAAAAGACTTGGCTTCAAAGTAAAAATAATCAGGCCTTTGAGGAGGAAATAAAGGCATATGTTGCAATTCGACTCCGCACCTATCAGTACGAAGCGATCGATGCTTGGTTCAAGAATGGTTGTCGGGGTATCTTTGAGATGGCAACAGGGACGGGAAAGACATATACTGCACTTGGTGCGCTCAAGCAACTTTTAGAGAGGGAGCAGAAACTCGTTACCATCATCAGTGTTCCTTTCCTTCATCTCGCTAATCAGTGGGAGCAGAGTTTACATAAGATGGACATAAGTTTACCTATTATTCAGGTAAGCAGTGCAAACCCGAAATGGAGAGAAAAACTAAGGACAAAAATTTTGGATAATAGACTAAATAAGGAAAAACAGTTTATTATCCTTACTACGCACGACTCCATATCTTCTGAGTCATTCATCGAATTGATGCACGACGTGAAGTCCCCAATCTTACTCGTAGGAGATGAGGTGCATGGCCTTGGTGCTATTACAAGACTTGAAGCACTACTGCCACTGTATACTTACAGACTAGGGCTAAGTGCGACGCCGGAACGATATTTCGACGAGTTAGGGACTCAGGAGCTCATGCAATATTTTGGTAGAGTTGTCTACACCTTTGATCTTCACAGGGCTATAAACGAAATCAACCCGGATACTGGCGAGACGTACCTAACCCCATATGAATACTACCCTATCTTTGTTGAACTGACACAGGAGGATATGGACGCATACTCAAAATTAAGCGGGCAAATAGCGATCCTCTGTAGCAAAACGAGTAGATCAAAATCAGAACAGCTAAAGCTTGAACAGATGCTTCGTGAGCGCCAGGATATCTTAAAAAATACTTGTACTAAATATCCGGCATTCGCAGATCTCATTAGCACGTTAGCAGAAGAAAAAGAGATCAAGCAGACTCTTATCTACTGTTCTCCTCAACAAATAGAAACAGTCCAACAGTTAATCCGAGCTCACCGTGGTATTGTCCAACATCGTTTTACGAGCAAAGAGGACGCAACTCGACGGCAGGAAAAATACTGTGGCTTGACCGAGAGAGAATACCTCCTAGATAGATTTTCAAAAGGAGAGTATGATGTACTGGTTGCAATCCGATGTCTGGACGAAGGTGTTGATGTTCCTGCAACACGGAGAGCTGTTCTTATGTGTAGTTCCGGAAATCCGAAAGAATACATCCAACGACGTGGGCGTGTCCTTAGACGTGCCCCTGAAAAAGAAAAGGCAATTATATATGATATTACGGCCGTACCAACCACAATAGATGGCCGTTATGTATCTATTGACACAAAAATGTTAGAATCTCAACTAAAACGATTAGGAGAGTTTGCCAAAGACGCCATGAATCAGGGATACATTGAGAGGGAGATATTTAAAATTCGACAAAAGTATTCTGCTTATGGAGGATAGAGAATGGCAAGTGGTCTTGAAATTAACCAACTAATTATGGAAACGATACATGAAAACTCTCCTAGTGAAACTGTGGTTCAATTAATTCTGGAGTCATTACAATATGAACTCGATATCTGGAACAGATACATTTCTTGGAATGAGATTTCTGGCCAATATGAGTTAATAGTAGACAGAATTGTGCGGGGGATGTTAGATTGAGGTTTACCATCTCATCTATTACATTAACTAACTACCGACAGTTTCAGGGCACACAAACGCTCAATTTCTCCTTCGATAAGAAGAAAAATGTTGCCGTAATTCTAGGGAAAAATGGGGCTGGGAAGTCTAATATACTCAATGCTCTTACTTGGTGCTTTTATGGTATAGAAGTTCATAAGGACCCAAAAGCACAAGAGTCCGGTGGCATGCCTATAATAAATGTAACCGAACTCGCAACATTGAAACCAAATCAGAGTACATATGCTGAAGTACTCGTCAATATTGAGACCGACATTGGTCCATGGACAATTAAAAGGTACATTGAGGGCGGGAAGACTGCTCTTGGCAAAATGTATCTCGATCCTCCAAAACTGACGGTGATCCATCCAGTTGGTGGACAGGATAAAATTGTCGAAGGTGATGAGACTCAAAAATTAATCAATAACTTGCTACCTGAAGCACTCCGCAATTTCTTCTTTATCGATGGTGAACAACTGAGAGAATTCTTCAAGTTCAGCAGCCCTCAGGAGGTTGCCGAGGCAATTGACAACGTTTCTCAGTTAGACCTGGTCATGAAGGCAACTGACAATCTACTGAAATACGAGAAACAGTTGCGAAAAAGCGTAAAATCAACAACACCTCAACTCGAAGCAGTACAACGCCAAATTGAGACGTTACAAAAGAAAATTGAAGGTGAAAATGCATCATTACGCGATCTCCACGAAGAAATTGAGAAGGACAGCCGTGAGTTGGCACAGGTTGAAGATTATCTACGACAACACAACGATGCGTCTGTCGCCGCGTTGCAACGGGAACGGGACTCTCTGGAGATAGATGTACAGACCTTAAAGACACATCTCCAAGACGAAGAAACTAACAGGAACGGCTACCTTGTCGATATTACCCCATTTATTCTTCTCAAAGATGAAATCAAGACCGCATACCAACTCATACAGTATAAAGTTGACAAGGGCGAGCTACCCCCAAAGATAAAAGAAACATTTGTTCGGGAGTTAATTGAACGTGGTCGATGTATCTGCGGGAATGAACTCATTGGCAACGCAAAATCAGAACTTGAGGCATACAGTAAGAAACTTGCTCTATCTGAGTTGAGTGAGGTCAGTATCAGTGGAAAAACAACGATCGAGGACATTTTTTCGGATATCGAGAATTTTCCAGATCGAATTGATAAATTCAATGATAAAATCGATCGGTTTAAGGAGCAGTTTGGCCGGAAGATGTTGCGATTGGAGCATATTTCTGAGGAGATTAAAGGCCATAATATCGATGAAATTCGACGTTACGAAGAAAGACGGAACCAGTTGGTGAGCATAATCAATCGTAATAAGCAGCAGTTGTTAATGCGCAAGGCCGGGATCGGCACTTTAAACTCCACGCTAGAAGAGAAAATGGAGCAAGAAAAGATAGAACTTTCAAAAGATAAAAAGAACGCTCAACTCCGGATTAAACTTCAATTGGTTCAGGATGCTCGCACGACACTCGCGGATACAGAGTATGTTGTAAAGGCAAAGATTCGAAATCAGGTGGAGAAGAGCACTAAGGAAAATTTCCTAACTCTCATTCGAAAGAAAACAGCTTTTAAGGATGTACTGATTGACGAAGAGTTTAACGTAAAAATCATCCATTCACACGGTTACAATGCTATTAATGATCTCTCTGCTGGAGAATATATGATCCTTGGCTTATCATTTATGAGTGCGTTGATGACGATATCAGGATTCCACGCACCCGTTATCATTGATACTCCACTGGGAAAGATCGACGACGAGCACAGGGAATATATCACTACAGAGTTACCTAAGTTTTTATCGGGAACCCAGTTAACTTTACTTGTAACTCCAACCGAATATGATACAAATGTCGAGCAAAACGTACAGGAATATCTGTTGACAGAGAACTTCTTTGAGATTATGGAAGATGAGTCAAAAACTACCTCACAGGTGAAATCGCATGTCTGTTAGGCATTTCAATGAGCCAAGGGATCTAGCTTACGGCAAAGCGCATGCTGAATTATTCCAAGGAAAAGAATCATGGATCGACAAAGGGTCCAGGAAGATATTTGCAGGGAAGACCCAGAGGGATCTATTTATATTTGCCATGGCTTTAGGCAAGTCCCGCAACCAGAAATTCGATGTAAAAGATAGGCAGGCTAATATCCCCGTTCAAAATATGCCTGAACGACAAAAATGGGCCATTTTATCAATTGCCCTTGCCGAAAATAACGATCTAATGTGCTTGAAAGACGAGAATTCACTCTATAAAGAGGCAGAACGTTATGCAGAAGAAGGAATAAAGATATTACAGTCACATGTGGATAAATGGGGGGCAGACTATCCAAAGTATCTCGAAGCTGAATTAAAGGACATCCTTCAGAATTCAGAGTTGGACATGAAATAGACCAACTATTTTATTTTAGTTCCCAGATGCCTCGTGGGGAGTTAGCTTTCATTATGCCCTCTTGGACTAAATAATAACGCATCCATTCTACATTCTTTTTCCAACGTTCAATACCTTCACCAACAACTTCATAATCGGCATCGGTGAGCTTTCCTCGTAATCGCTTCTCCATTTCACTCTCAATTTCTTTTTTGCTAGCAGATCCCCCAAAGTCGTTGAGAGTTGCAATTAGGCTTTCCCGCAATAGGACTCTGGATGCTGAAATCTTTCCATCGATTCTTATAGTGGTTTTCAGTGCCCTAGTTCGTGTGTGTCGTGCCAAGCCTTTTGAATTACCTGCCTTCTTTACCCTCTCAGAGATCTTCCGTAACTCGTCTCCTAAAAGTGCAAGAACAACTGATGCCTCATCTTGGCTTATGATTGTACCATTTAGTCGTTCCTGAGTCTCCTTAAGATCACTTGGCACAGGAAGGCCATTCATTTCAAGAGTTGCTATGACGCTTTCAACTGCATGAAGTTGCTTTCTCAATCCATTCAATTCATCATTCTCTTGAGAATCAATGTCGATGACTAATTCGTTCAGCTGTTGAATAAGAACTGAGGCTTTCGCGATCATTGGTTCCCTTTATACAAGATGGTGCCATATAAAGCATTCTATCGTACATGGGTGACAATCTCAAGCCTCAATAATGAAACAATTGATGTTAAAATCAAATCGATAATTATTCTCTTCTCGAACCTATTAAATGGGGAATAGCAATGGAAAGTACTGATACCAGGATATGCGCTTTACGTTTAAATAACAAGTTTTATCTTAACCTTACAACTACCAATTTACATGGGTGTTATTCCACAGGATCGAGATATACACCGGTTATTTTCTAAAGTAGATAGTGAGACAGAGAAAAAGATACAGTTTTGTGTACCAAAGTATCAACGGAGTTATATCTGGCAAAAAGAGGAGTGGGAAAAACTTTTTGACGATATAAAGGACAACTCTGGTCATTTTTTAGGCACACTTGTTGTCGTACCATTAGACCAAGAAGGGGAAGAGCCGTTTAAAAGGTTTGAGGTGATTGATGGACAACAACGAATGACAGCTACTTCCCTCTTTTTACTCGCAATTTTCGATCGAATTGAAGAATTATACTCAAATTTTCAACATGATGAATCTACCCAGAAGGATGATCTACAAACGTATTTCTCCCAAAGATCAAAAATAATGGAAAGTTTATGGGTGGATTCGAACTCAAAAGAATATATTAAATTGGAATTATCCAAAATTAAAAGTAACAATAGCGATTACGAATATCTTATACGTTCTAAAATGCTCCCAAACAATGAGCTCCCGGCTCCAAAGTATTTCAACATGCGACAGATATCTCGTTGCTTTGATTACTTCAACAAGACAATTAAAGACTTAAACATGAAAGAGCTTTTAGCCCTAAGTGAGAAGGTATTTTCAGCAATAGTCGTCATGATATCTGCAGGTTCTGAATCGAATGCATATCTCATATTTGAGACTTTGAATAATCGAGGTCAACCCTTGTCTGTTGTCGATATTGTTAAGAATAAACTTTTTGCAAAACTGGATCAAGGGAATATTGTTTTAGATGAAATTGAGGATGATTGGAGACAACACGTTGAAAATATAGGCTCTAATTCAGATAAAGAGAATTTTTTTAGGCATTTTTACTTAGCAAATAAATTTAATTACGACGACACAATTTTCAGGAGGGGGAACCGACCTAAAAAAGCATCAAAGTCTAATATAGTCGATATTTATGAGGACTTAATAAAACACGATGCGGCAGAACTATGGAATAAATTAAAAACCCAAGCAGCCACCTACTCATCGCTGATCGAGCCAAAATTACCTGATGGAACCTCTGGTGACCGAATAAAGATACAAATTCGAAGACTCTTGAATTTATACCATATCAGTGCTGTTCCCTCGTACTCGTTGCTACTCTATCTCAAAAACAGAAATATAGGGGAGCGTGAATTAACGAAAATCATTGAATTTTTAACAAAGTATTTCATTCGCCGACATATCTGTGACAAACCAAAGGTTAGAGATTTAGACGATATATTCATCGAGGTCATTGAAGATTGTGAAAATAAAAAAGATAATATTGATTCAAACTTTGCTATAAGTAAGATATTAGATCGATCAGAAGGGAAACTGGTAGAAGATGAGGAATTTGAAAGAGCGTTAAAGAGTGATATTTACCTTACAAACCAGAAAGCATCAAAATATTTACTTGTACAATTTGAAGAAAGTGCAAACAATAATTTAAATGAGTTTAGACCATTTTGGGATAAAAATAATAAAAGTAAACCATATTGGACAGTTGAGCATATTCTCCCTCAAGGTGCAAGAAAATTAGATAAATGCTGGATTGAAATATTGGATGTAAATGATGAAGAAAATGCATTAGATAAAAGAGACCAGCTCAAACATAAAATTGGCAACCTAACATTAACAGCATATAACGAAAAACTTGGAGCAAAGTGTTTCAATGATAAGAAATCTAAATTAAATAAAGCATTGATAATTAATAGGGACATTTTGAATAAGGAAGTTTGGGGCGAACAAGAAATCTTAGCAAGAACAGACAATATTGTAGCAAAACTTGTTGAGATAAACAATCTTAGGGTTTAATGTTGAGGTGATCCCATAATTATAAGGCTCCTAAAATAAAATTTGGGGGCATGGTATTCCGGGAAATCGACGATGATCTCGGGGATATTGTTCCGAAATACCTTCCCCCAACAAAGCCGCACGTCGGTCGACCCCGCTGTGTCCCCGCGGGCTGATCAACGGCATCCTGTACGTTCTGACCACCGGATGTTCCTGGCTCGATGTCCCGGCGAAATACGGTACTAAATCGACGGTTCACCGGTACCACCTCGAACTCTGCGAGAAAGGCGTGTACCAGGCAATCTTCCTCGACCTTCTTCAATCTGGGTACGAGATCAAAAAAATCGATCTCTCACACTGTGCGGTGGATACCAAGGATATCCCGGCTAAAAAAGAGGATCGACCGGCTATAATGGCTATAAAAAGGTAAACGGGAACAAACTGAGCGCTCTGGTCGATCGGAACGGTCTCCCACTTGCCTGCACAGTTTCCCCAGCAAAGGTCCACGATTCCCGGTTTTATGAACCAACCCTCGAAGCATTTGAGATTCCTGAAGTGCAGGATCATCCCAGGATCATCTCCGCAGATGCAGCCTACGATGCCCAGGAAATCCGACAATACAACCGGAAACGAGGGATCAAGAGCAATATCCCGATCAATCGGAGATCCCGGAAATATCCGAAACGCGGGAGACCAGTCTGGTTTGATCCAGAACTCTACAAGAAGCGCAGTGCGGTAGAACGGTTCTTCAGTTGGATTGAAGCGTTTAAGAAGATTGTTCCACGATATGAGCGGTATGAGCACTCATTCATGGGACTGATTCACCTGGCATGCAGCGTCATGATCACGAGGGTATTGGAATGACCTCGTTCAAATCGATGAAAAAGATTTTCATTGTGTTGCAGTTTGTGGTTAGTAAGAAAATTAAACCGAAAATTTCCTTAATTTTTCAGCAGCAAATGAGACTTTTTGTACGCAAAACTTAATTTCTTCTTCAGTATTTTGCCGACCTAATCCAAAACGCACTGCCGAGTAAATATCATGTTCTTCCAATTTTATTGCTTTAAGCACATATGACGGCTCGACGGACGTAGTCGTACAAGCTGACCCTGCCGAAACTGCGACATCATTTCGCAACAGATGCATCAAAGCCTTACTTTCAATCCCGGGGAAACAAACGTTAAGGTTATGGGCAAGCCTCTTTTCCGGGTGTCCATTGAGAGTGACTCCCTCGATGTTCTCCTGAAACGCTTCAAGCATCTGTTTGGTCCATCTTCTGAACCTTTCGTTCTCCGCTCCCATTTCTTTCTCGGCTAGCTCAAGTGCCTTTCCAAGCCCCACAATCCCCGGCACATTATATGTTCCCGAGCGAATCCCCCGCTCGTGACCCCCGCCGAACATCACAGGTGATACCTTCCCCTTTGGGTTCGCTCCCTTGATGTAGAGAGCCCCGATCCCCTTCGGACCATACACCTTGTGCCCTGACAGTGAGAGCAGATCGATGCCCATCTCCCTCACGTCGATGGGAATATGACCAACGGCCTGCGCTGCATCAGTGTGAAATAACACCCCATGTGCTTTTGCAACCTTCCCAATCTCTTTCAGCGGGGCAATGGTCCCGATCTCGTTATTTGCAGCCATGATAGAAATGAGAATTGTTCGATCGGTAATAGCCTCTTCGACGTCACCCGGATCGACCAGTCCATATCTATCAACGGGGAGATACGTTACCGTCTTACCCATCTTTTCCAGATGCTTCGCCGTATCCAGAATCGCTTTATGTTCCGTCACGCAGGTGATGATGTGGTCGCCCTTTGCTGCCATCTTCTCAGCCACGCCTAAAAGAGCGATATTGTCCGACTCCGTGGCACCACTGGTGAAGATGATCTCCTCTGGCCGGGCATTAAGAATTGAAGCCACCTGTTCACGTGCTTTCTCCACCGCTTGATGAGCTCGTGCTCCATAGATGTGATCGATACTTGAAGCGTTACCGAACTCCTGGGAGAAGTAGGGAAGCATGGCATCGAGTACACGAGGGTCCACCGGAGTCGTGGCGTGGTGGTCCATGTAGATAGGTAGTTTAAGCGTCATGTATTTCGGCCTCTTTTGTCTTGGCAGGTAGGTTTACGGTATTTTCCGTGGGAAGCAGGCTCTGGAAATCGCTCAAATCCTTAATTCGAGAGAACATAGAGAATACCCCTCGGTTCAGGTGTGCCCGAAACTGTGGGAAGAGATCATTTTCTGTGTCAAGACCATCAACAACCAATCGTTCCCGGAGCAAACCCATATAGAAACTATCCCATTCTCCCGTCAGGGTGTACCGATTCAGTTCTTGCCCATCTTCATCATACGCCTCGGGGTTGGGAATCTTCGGCTCGTTGAGAGAGTAACATACTGCGATTCTGAGGAGAATGTTCGGGGTCAACCCGGTTTTCCCTTTCAGCATCTGTAATCGATGCGTTGCACCTTTACTCATGCGTACCCGGTTAAATGCCATCGGTCATCTCCTGCTGATTGTCCGGGGTCCAGAAGTATCCAGGAACGACCCTCGTCGCGTTCTCCTTCTCATCAAACTCCAGGGAGTATGTCTTGGCCACGTATGGCATTAAATCCTGGAAATAAACCTGATCAATCTCGGTATCTGTTGAGAGAATCACCATCTGATGACTTGCATTCGGGAAAAACTCGTTAACAATCCGCTCACGGTGTTCACTATCCAGCCTGCCGAGTGGCGTATCGATGATAAAGGGGAGTGGACGGCCGGAACAGATGGTCAGAGCCCAGAGCATGGACACAGCATAGATCTGCTTCTCACCCTCAGACAGTTTGTTCCTGTGGATAGGAGTAGTGTATTTAGTGTAGAGGAGGATCGAAAAATCGTCTGGATCAATCGCAACGTCTTGAATAAATTCATCTTTTCGAAGAAGCCTGTTGAAACACTCCAGAAAGACTCGTCGAAACTCAGACAACTTCGCTGTTTGGAGATCGCTGCTGTACTCTTTCAATGCCGCCTGCACTCTGGTGGCAAGGGCTAACTGCGTCGACAGGTCTTGAAGCGATCTCAAATCATCGAGTTGCTTCTCCTTCTTTCTCTCGCACTCCTGAAGTTTCCACTTGATCTGGCGGAGATCTTCATCCATCCGCTTTAACTGTTCTCCATATTGGCCAATTTCCTGATTCAATTCGTTGAGTTCTTCGATCATCGGCGAGATCAGGTCGTCTTCAGGGGCACGATTGATCGCCTGCTCGATGCTTCGCCGCTCACCGACAAGTTTTTCGAGTTTATTGCTATGGCTTCTCAGCCGGGTGGGTATGACGCCCAATGCTTCGTTCATCCAGGCTAGGATCTTCTGTTGCTCGATCGGCGAAAAACTATGTACAGGAACATAGTTGCTGAACTGCAGGGAAGGAGTGAAGGCCCTTCGCATGAGAGCAGAGAACCTATCAACAATCTCATGTTTCTGGTCAGATGTTAACGTGGCATTCTTCCAGAACTCGTTTGACCCGATGGTGTTCTCGATTTCCACGATCTTTTCGCTGGTGACCGCTGTTGTGCTCTCCCACTGGTGATATTGTTCTTCCTCAGCAATTCTCTCCTTCAGTAGTAGACAATACTTCGGCGTCAACGCAAAGGGAAGAATAGATGAGCACATTTCGCGGATATGATTACGTTCCGCTTCAATCTCATGATCAAGCTGGGCTTTTCGTGCCTTCAATTCACTCCGCTTGCTGGCGAAACTGCCACCTTCACTTGACAGTTTCAACTCTAGTCTCTCGATCTTACCGAGCGTCTGGTCGCAGTAACTCTGTTTCTGTGCCTTTTCCTGGAGTTTTATCGCATGCTCTTCTTCGAGCCGCTCGACCTCCGTTGCAATCTCTGAGATCTGTTCATTGATGTCTGATTCATTGGAACTCTTGACCCGTCTTGAGACGAATATCCCCAGGTCAGTACGGAGTTGATCGACGATGCGGAGTCCAAGGAGCGCCTTAAACGCGTCCTTGAGTTGAATGTTTGTGTCATCATCCTGTGCTAAACTCTGGATCTTCTCCCCATCAAAGAAGAACAGACGGGAAATCCCGGGTGGGATTAGTTCATTGACGAATTCCTGCCATTGTTGGGCATCTAAGTCTTGAGTCTCCTCACCGTTCTTTGCGACAAATAGTGACTCCTTAAGCCCAACCTTACCCCGATGCCAGGACCGTTTGACAGTGTACGTGTCGACGACGCCAAGGTGTGAATGTTCGAACTCGATCTCCACCGCAGCTCTGCTGACATGCAGGGGGGAGCCTGCGATGAGGTGGAAGTGCCCCGAGACGTAACTCTCGTACTCTCCCTTCCGGAATCGGTACTCTCCGAGATTCGGCCCATATAGACAGAGGCGGATCGCTTCAAAGAGAGTTGTCTTTCCAACCCCGTTCTTCCCGCCGATTAAGATAACGGGTTTGTTACAGCCGTTTTCATGCTCAGGACGAAGATCAAATACCTGTGTCCCTCGGAAGAGGCCGAAGTTTTCTAGCGTCAGTTTTGTAATAAGCACGATAATTCTCCGTTCCGTTCACCAAAATTATTGTTTGATGATTTCCTCTTCCGTGCGCCACTCTTCACCGAGGACATCCTCTATTTTGGAGTAGACGGTGGCGCGTCGTTTCATTCCCTGTATCTGCCGTTCAATATCGAGCAGTTTCGCAACCAGCTGAACAGGGACATCGTGCTTCTGGCAGATAGATTCTAGAAGGCTACCTTCCTCACCAGAAAACATGCCTCGATCATCTTGAACCCAATCGAGATCAGTTCCCATTACTTCCCGGTAGATCTTCGGGACCGAGTCTTCCCAGTCACCTTTCTCCTGACGCCAGATTCGGCGGATTTCATGCAACTCCTCTGGTAGGATCAGTTGAAGGTTGGGGTTTGGACCAATCTCCTGGATCTCTCGTTGCGTCTCCAGGAGTTTCCTCAAAAATTGTTTACAATATTCAAACTTATACGGTCCCCTGATGAGCTCACCACTTCCGTCCCGCTTATACTTAATTTTCCCATTCATCCGCTTATAGTCGCGATAAATAGGTTTTTTCTCCTTATCCTGGGTCTCAGCGAGCATATTGCGGTAGTTCAGGAGCGGCTCAAGCCACTCTTCCCCACTATCGATGAGACCCATGATGGCCTTATCTTTGGTAACGACCGTGCAGACCCAGCAACCGAACCGACTGTTACCACAGGGAGGGGAGTACTCGTCGACGACAACCGGACACTCGCCGGAGTCTGCACTTTTGTATAATGCCAAAAGGTCTCGGTTGCTCCCACTCCAGGGATTGGGGTTCTGGAGTAGATATGTCCAAACGTCATCTTTTGAGAAGTCCTCGATGGGGGTGTACACAAAGGATTGCGCAAATTTCGAGTGACGAGAGAGCAAACTCCCTTTGATCTTGTACAAATTCATGAGCTGTGCCCGAGCAGAACTTTCGGACTTTCTCACGCCGAGCACAAGAATAACTTCACCGTGTTCCGATACTTTGTCCAGAATAAAAGTGTCGGAGGTCTTGATCTTCAATCGATCAGTACACCAGCGGAACGATTTTGAAGGGGTCGGATAGCCTTTGCCGATCAGAAGAACCCAAAAAGTGTTCTGTACCTTCGGGTAGAGTTTTGTGGCTCGAATCGGCAACCCCTGTTCCTGAGCAGCTTTATTTATGCGATCGAGATTTCCATTGATGGTATCAATGATAACAGGCGTCTCGACGAGAGTATCAGAAGAGATAATATGCACTGGCTTGGTCAGTTGCTCGGGAGAGAGTCCCTTGAGTGCGTTCCAGATTAACTGAACAACAGTAGTCGAGTCCTTACCCCCGCTGTAGCCTACAATCCAAGGCCTGTGGTCGCTTAAATACAGGTCTCGAATTTCGGAGTAGATACTCTCGATACTTCTTACCTCGAATATGGAAGAGATCTCAACGGATGTTGCCAGTTCATCAGGTGCAGTTTCTGTCATGCACTCGCTCCGCTACCACCCTTATTGAGATTTTTTTCAGCAGTTAATTCGTCCGGTGTTAACTGCAGGCCTAAATAGAGTTTAATGATACTGGTTGTTAGTGTCAGGTTTACCTGTGACTTATTAATGCGACCGCCAACCATTGCCCTGCCTTCCCATACTTTTGTGTTCGCACGAGACCAATTAATTTTCTGTAATAGAGGAAGTTTTTCGCGCCAAACGTCAGGATATTGTTCGATTAAAGCGTGCCCGGCCCGGCCGAGGGCGTGGAGCGCAACGCCGTGTGCGTGAATATACTCCTTCCGCAGTTCTGCGGTCGGCACTCGCTTCTCCACAGCCCACTGCCATTCAGGGATGTTCCGATAGACTTCATTCCAATATCCAGAAGCAATGTTCATGTAATCATCGAAATTTTCCTGCAAATCAGGGCTTCTTCCCAAGAGTGCTTTTGTAGCCTGGTAGACACTACTCAGTGTGAAAATCTCGACAGAGCGATTAGATATTGTAGTCTTTTCAAACTCAGTTAGCCCACTAAAGACAGGAACAGTCTCCAGAAGTGATAAGACCAGTTGTGAGAAAGGATCGCGATTATCGTATAGAATACCAAGCGACTTTGTAGGAGGGACAGCATGCTTATTTAAGTCCGCAAACATCTGTTGACTGCGTTTCAACCCTGAATCCATGAAGAGAACGACTGAGATAGTATCAAGTCCCAGTTCGGGTCGAGACTTGAGAGCAGCCTCTATAGCAGCTTTCCGATGCTGTCCATCATTAACAACAATTTTTGCAGTCATCGGAACGATGAGTTGCCCAATTTTGCTGTCGTCCCCTCTCTGCCCAGAGGGGAAAAACTGGACATCACCGTCAACTGATGCAGTAATAGAAGATAGGACGTAATCCTTCGGATTAGAAGTAAGGTATTTAGCGATCACGGGAACGCGAGCGTGATTCAATGTCCGCTGAGCGCGCATTTTCGGAGGGAGGTCGCCATCATCAAATGAGAGGAGCTTTGGGATGACTTTCAGGGGAAACATTGTGATATAATACTCTTTTCCCGCCTGTATGCCTCGGATTGCCGGAAAATGAAATGTTGGGTCTTCGAAAGAATCAATGTGCCCAGCTCGATCGGCTTTCATAACTACTACTTATTTGGAAGTATTATTTGATGCCTTCGGAAGTTAACTTAGTAATTATGGAAGTTAAAAAGAATGTAGATCGCGCCTACCTCATCCACATCCGGGGGTACTCAGCATGGACGCCCTAACCTGCCCCTTCTGCAACCCCCCCAAAGGAGATCGTCCTCGCAAACGACCTCTGCTACGCCCGCTATGATAAGTATCCAGTCAGCCCCGGCCACCTCCTCCTCATCCCCTTCCGCCACATCCCCGCCCTCTTCGACGCGACCGACGAAGAACAGATCGCCCTCCTCGCCCTCGTCCGGGAGGCGAAAGCCC
>Ga0208041_1000954_pt1 | contig 21735 bp, 22 predicted proteins | sample AD_SCU002_MetaG_FD_184453 | JGI IMG/M metagenome (GOLD analysis project Ga0208041, IMG submission 184453) | Active sludge microbial communities of municipal wastewater-treating anaerobic digesters from China - AD_SCU002_MetaG (SPAdes) (version 2) | ecosystem: Engineered > Bioreactor > Anaerobic...
GTAAACTGTGCTATGATCAGAGCCCATGCAGGTGGACATTACCGCCTCTGCCCGGGAGATACTATCGCCCTGGGTGCTTCGCCCATACCGGGGGCCAGCTACCTCTGGTTCCAGGACCTGGCCCTGATCGACACCCTGCCCAACCCCAGGGTAAGCCCCACCACCAACACCGTCTATCGCCTGGAAGTCATAAACCCCAGGGAGGAAGTCTTTACCGACTGGGCCTACGTGGAGATCGTGGAATGCGATGTCCCCCTGCTCATCCCCAACGCCTTTACCCCTAACGGAGACGGTATTAACGACTACTTCGAGATCATCGCCCCACAAGGAACCCAGCTCGATGTCCTGATTTACAGCCGTTGGGGCAACCAGCTCTTCAGCGGCAACCAAGACCAATTCTGGGATGGCAGCTACCATAACGTACCCGTCCCCCTGGGCACCTACTACTACTCCATCAAGGCCACACTGCCCCCTTACCGCCCAACAATTGTAACAGGTAATGTTATCGTTGTGAAATGATCAGTTGGCAGCGAACAGTTGACAGCGATCAGCGATCAGTTAACAGTTTACAGGGATCAGCCAACAGCGGATGACCACCACCGAAAACTTTAATCTGAGTGCCGTTAACTGAAAAACTTGCCCGGTCTTAAAAAAATGCCTATATTTGCAAGGTTGTTGTGGTATGAACCGTATACCAAAAAGACACATTAAACGTTAAACCTAAGCTCTGCTTAATAACCACTGGAGGATACGCTATAGGATAAATCTCTACCCTTTTGTATTTTGACTTAAAAAGGGAGGCCTATGAAAAGCCAGGAATTGAGCGACCAGTCGCTGATTCAGAGATATATATCCGGCGATGAGCAGAGTCTTGAGATCCTCATTCACCGTCATAAGAATCGTGTTTATGGTTATGTCCTCATGGTTGTCAAGGATAGACAACTTGCCGATGACATCTTCCAGGATACCTTTATTAAGGTGATTAACACCCTTAAGGCAGGGGCCTATAAGGAGGAAGGAAAATTCCTCCAATGGGTCATGCGCATCGCACATAATTTGGTTATTGACCATTTCCGGAAAGCCAAACGCATCCCTATCGTTGAGCATAAACGGGATGACTATGACCTTTTTGATACCATCCGGATCCTGGATAGCTCGGTTGAAGACCGCATCATCACCGAACAAATTCATGCCGACCTTCGCAAGCTGATTGAACTACTCCCAGATGAGCAAAAAGAAGTGCTGAAGATGCGTCATTACGGAAAGATGAGCTTCAAAGACATCGCAGATGCCACAGATGTCAGCATCAATACAGCCCTTGGCAGAATGCGCTACGCCCTGATCAACCTGCGTAAAATGATCAAGGATTATGATATTGCCATGAGCCTCTGATCCATTCCTGCTGGCCGTACAGTTTTTTTTCTTCAGACAGAAATAATATAGCGCAGCATGCCGTTATCTTACAGCTTTATCAAACCAAAACGGCTTGCATGGATCAGAACTTTACCCCTCATCACATAAGGCGTAGCGCAGTACCCGGACGGAAAAAGATGGATGTGCCTGCCACAAACAATACGCCTTATACTCCTGGTAACACATTAATAACCAGTATTCTGAATTACTCGAAATCACTGGTTGCCTTTCCTTCTCATGCAGCAGGGAATATTCTGGTAATCCTGAATTAGGAGCTCAGATCAGATCCTCGCGGATCTCCCGGTAAGCGATATGACACGGAAAGAACGTTACAGGCGTGTAATTGAATATTTCATTGCGCACCGGCCGGTGGCTGAGACGGAACTGGTGTATGCCAGTCCCTACGAGTTGCTGGTGGCTGTCATTCTCTCTGCCCAGTGCACGGATAAACGGGTCAACCTGCTGACACCGGCTTTTTTTGAACGATTCCCGGATGCAGATACCCTTGCGGCTTCCTCTGAAGATGAGGTCTTTAGCTTCATAAAATCCTGCTCTTACCCCAATAACAAGGCTAAGCACCTGGTAGGGATGGCCCGTATGCTGGTGTCAGAATTCAATGGCGTAGTGCCGGACGATCTAACTGCTTTGCAGCGTCTTCCCGGTGTTGGCCGCAAAACGGCCAATGTAGTGGCATCTGTTGTTTTCGGTCTCCCTGCTATGGCCGTTGATACCCACGTCTTCCGTGTGAGTGCACGCATCGGACTTACGCATCAGGCCAAAACACCCCTTGAAGCTGAGCGGCAACTGGTTGCCAATATCCCAGCCGACAAGCTGCACATTGCCCACCATTGGCTGATTTTGCATGGCCGTTATATTTGTCAGGCCAGAAAACCATTGTGTGAGGATTGCGGATTGCAGGAATTTTGCCGTTTTTATTCAGACAGAATTTCCAAAAAGTCCTCCCAAATCGTATAAATATTATCCTGCTGTTCAAAACTAAAGGCTGGCAGGGTTTGTTATATGGAGGCTTATTTGTTTTTTTGTCATTAACGCAAACGATCATGGAAACACGCTTATCGGCCGGACAACCGGCCCCATATTTCGAAGGTGTCGATCAGCATGGGCAGACGATACGTCTCACTGATCTGCAGGGAAAGAAGCTCGTTCTGTATTTCTATCCCAAGGATGATACCCCTGGTTGTACTGCGCAGGCCTGCAACCTGAGAGATAATTATCAGGATCTGCTCGATGCGGGCTATCAGGTCATTGGCATCAGCCCTGATCCGCAGAAATCTCACCTGAAATTCATCGAAAAATACCAGCTCCCTTTCCCCCTGATCGCTGATACAGAGAAGAAGATCCTGCAGGATTATGGCGTATGGGGACCCAAGAAGTTCATGGGCCGTGCTTACGATGGGGTGCATCGTACTACCTTTGTTGTGGATGAAAGAGGTGTTATCCTGGATGTCATTGCCAAGGTAGATACCAAAAACCACGCAGATCAAATCATTCAGAAATAAACCCACAGGAATATTCTTATGGAGACGAAAGGCAAGGCAGCGGACGATCACGTCCAGAATGAAAAAATGAAAGCCCTCAAGCTGACACTTGAGAAGTTGGAGAAGAGCTACGGCAAAGGCGCCATCATGAAGTTGGGGGATAGCGCGGTGGAGGATGTTGAATCCATTTCAACCGGCAGTATTGGGCTGGATCATGCGCTTGGTATCGGGGGACTTCCCAAAGGCAGGGTCATCGAAATTTATGGACCGGAGTCCTCCGGAAAGACAACCCTGGCAGTTCAGGCCATCGCGCAGAGCCAGAAAGCCGGCGGCATAGCTGCTTTCATCGATGCGGAACATGCCTTTGACCGTTTTTATGCCCGTAAATTGGGTGTAGATATAGAAAATCTGCTTGTTTCTCAACCAGATAACGGCGAACAAGCGCTGGAGATCGCTGAGAACCTCATCCGTAGCGGCGCCATCGATATCATAGTGATCGACTCAGTGGCAGCGCTAACGCCGCGCAGCGAGATCGAAGGTGAAATGGGCGACAATAAGGTTGGACTGCAGGCCCGGCTGATGTCTCAAGCCTTGCGTAAGCTGACAGCCACGATCAGCAAGACAGGCTGTTGCTGCATCTTCATCAACCAGCTCCGCGAAAAGATCGGCGTGATGTTTGGAAATCCTGAGACGACGACAGGTGGTAATGCCCTGAAATTTTACGCTTCTGTGAGGCTGGATATCCGGCGCGTTACACAACTCAAGGAAGGGGAGGAAGCCATAGGTAATCGTGTGAGGGTGAAAGTGGTTAAAAACAAGGTCGCACCTCCATTCAGGATGGCGGAATTCGACCTGATCTTCGGAGAAGGTATCTCCAAAACGGGAGAGATTGTGGACCTCGGTGTTCAATATAATATTCTCAAGAAGAGTGGATCCTGGTTCAGTTATGGGGAGACCAAGCTGGGACAAGGCCGTGATGCCATCCGCCGTTTACTGGCTGATAATCCGGAATTGGCCGAGGAACTGGAGCTGGCGATCAAAGAAGCAATGAAAAAACCGGTAGAGGAATGATTCTGAGGTTATTGCGAAGGATTTTGCCTTTATTTGCCTGGATAGTCTTACTGGGTCTGACATCTGCCTGCAAAGACAGCAGACCCAATCAGGCAGCTGAGAATATCATAACGGAGGGCCCGCTGGCTGAGCTCAACGCCCGCATCGCTGCTGATTCAACAGATCATGAGGCCTACGCAGAACGGGCCATGCTGCAACTGGAAGATGCTGCCATCAATAAGGCATTGGGTGATATCAACAAGGCATTGCAGCTTAAACCCGACTACGGGCCATACCTGTTGATCCTCTCAGATCTGTATTTTGCCATGGGTGAGGCACAGCGTTGCAGGGAGACGATACTGAAAGCGTTGGATGTCAACGAGTACGATACGGATGCCATGATTAAGATGGCAGAATTTGGTCTTTATCACAAGGATTATGCAGCCGTTAAGCGTTACGCTGAAAGGGCATTGTCGGTAGAGGATGGGCATCCACGTGCACACTTTGTGCTGGGATTCTCTGCCAAGGAGCAGGGGGATACCGCCCTGGCGATACGCCATTTTCGTTTTGCTACGGAAAGCGACCGGGATTTTTATGATGCCTACATCCAATTGGGTATTCTTTACGCCGCACAGAAGGACACACTGGCAGGGGCTTATTATCATACTGCTTTGAAGCTCAGGCCTGAGAGTATAGAGGCCTTATATAACCTTGGCCTTCATTACCAGGAGACGGAGCGCTTCAATGAGGCCTTCGAGACGTATAACCGCATCATCAGGCTGGAGCCAGGGTTCAAGCAGGCCTATTACAATATCGGGTTCATTCATCTTGTCTACCTGGGGGTGTATGATGAAGCTGCCAGGTATTTCAACCAGGCCATTCAGGTTGATCCTAATTACGTTGAGGCATACTACAACCGCGGATATAGCCTTGAAAAGGCCGGAGATGTGATGGGTGCCCGGCGGGATTATAACAAAGCCCTGGAGCTGCGACCCAATTATCCCCTGGCTGTCGAGGGACTGAATCGCCTGGATAAGGGTGATAAAGCGTTGCAGCAGGTTCGCTGAGGACCGGGCCTGTTCAGAAATTAACTTCACATCTGAGCATAAACTGCCTGGGGGCCAATACATCACCGGGCCGGCCAATGTTTTCGTTGTTCGTGATATTGTTGGCATTGAGACCTATACGGACAAAGGCACCTACCTTGTAGGCTGCTCTGATATCCAATGAGATATTGGGCTTACCATTGTTTTCTTCCCGGTAGGTTCGGTACCCTGGCAGGATCAACTCCCCGAGAAACGGATCTACAAAGACACGATCGACATTGGAAATGAAGCTATTGAAGCGCAACCCCATCCCCATGCTGAACCGTCCGGGATTGAGCTGGATATCGGCTTTGATGGTATGAAAGTACCTGTATTTCAGGATGTTGTTTTCTTCAGCTTTACCGGCCCTGTATGTGGAATCTGTATTCAGGTCGATGGGATAGGTATACGTATAGCCCAGCATCAGCGTAAGTGGAATATTAAAAACCTGGCCTTTGCCTGCCAGTACCACTTCAAAACCGCTGATCCTTGCCCGACCAATGTTTCGTGCCTGAAATCCCATGTTTTTCAACGTGAAGTTTTCGGTGATCGGCAGGAAGGTGAGGGTATCATAGAATCCAAAAAAGAACTCCATCATATCTTCATACTGGGTATAGAAAGCGGCAAGATCAATGAATCCTTCCCATTCGCCAAGCTTGAGGCCTTGTTTGAGTCCGGCTTCTGCACTCCATCCATATTCAGATGTGATGCGGGGATTTGGGAAGATATTCAGGCCGCTCACCGATGTCAGGGTATGCTTTTCAGCGATGGAAGGGTAGCGGTACCCTTGCCCAAAGCTGGCCCTCAGGAAGGTGTATTCCAGTAGTTTATAATTAACCCCTGCCCGGAATACTGGCCGGGATTCTGCTTTCGCATCATCCAGTTGATTGCGTTCCCAACGTGCGCCCAGACTGCTGCTGAGCCGTCCCCAGTGTTTATCAGCCTGGGCAAAAACCGCAAATTGTGATGCAGTATGGTCGCCGAAAAGAGCGGCATTGGAACGTGTATAACTACCTGATGTACCGAAGTTAAAATCAAGCGATGGCAGTATCTTCCTGTAGTACTGGTATTCCATGAAGTGCCATTGGGCTTCGTTGTCTTTGGCGACATCGTAAGGAAAGATGTTGCGGGTGAGAAAGTACCTGCCTTTCAGCTGGTGCCTTGCGCCTGATGGGCTGTAATACAGGATAGCCGGATCAACATGCAGGCGACGGCCATTGTTATGTGTGATGCTGCCCGGGTTTTGGCGCAGGGCTCCGGAGTCTGCATCCTTCCATAGGAGAAAGTCGAGGATATTCGAGTACATAAAGCCTGTGTTCAGGCTATAGGTCAGGCCTTTGACTTTCGGGTCGCGGTATCTCCATTTAAGTCCTGCCCTGTAGCGCCCTTCATAGTTATTCTCGCGATATCCAGGGTCATTGAAGGCATGACCGCTGAGCACCAGGTCCATGTTGCCCATGCGTCGCGCATGATAGAAGCTGCCGCCTCCAAGTATCCGGGGTTGTTTGTCCCAGCTCCAGGCATCTCTTCTTGGCTGGTCGTAGAAGCCGGTTGTGGCCACGATGCGCGTGACGGGTGTGGCGCCTGGCCAGGCTGTCCGCACATTGATCACCCCATTCAATGCCGCCGAACCATAGAGTGCGGAGGATGCTCCTTTCAGGATCTCAACCTGTTCGATTTCTTCCACCGGGAGATAATTCCATTTGGCATCTCCGGCATCTGCAGCCAGCATGGGAATGTCATCCACCATGATAAGGACCCTGCTTCCGGCTCCGTAGCTCCATCCGCTTCCATTGCGAATATTAGCCTGTCCATCGATGATGTCAACCCCAGGCAGGCGCTCGATGGCCTGTTCCAGAGATACCGTATTGGTGTTTTCGATCAGACTGGGTTTGAGAATCTCCATGGAAACCGTCAACTCACTCAGTTTTTGCTGATAACGTCCGGCTGAGACGACGGTTTGTTCCAGCTGCAGCACCATGGGTTGCAGACGGACCTGCAGTTGCAGGCTTTGGCCATCTTTCAGGCTAATCTTTTCAGTATGTTTCTGGTAGCCAACCGAGCTGAATATCAGGGTATAAGCACCGGGAGAGAGGCGCACCTCAAATTGCCCGTTTTCTCCTGCAGTACGGCCCTGTCCCTGGTTAATGAGGATATTGACAAAAGGCAGTGCCTCAGCCGTTTGTGCATCCCGTATAACACCTGATACGGATGCAGACTGTGCCCATAATGATCCACTGAGTAGCGTAACCAGGCACCCCATCAGCCATGCAACCGGGATGCTACTTCTGTTGTATTGGTTCTTCATAGGGCCTGGTTTTCAGGCTATTCTGCTTTGATGACGCGCCCGCTAAAGACTTGCCTTTCAGTCCTGAGCCGGTAAATATACATACCAGGTGCCAGGTTGGGCATATCAATCCGAAGGACATTGTCACCTTTGTCAACGGTGTGTGTTGAAGACAGAATGGTGTTTCCGGTAATGCTGAGTAATTCGAGCGTTAGTGTTTCCCTTTTTTCACTCCTATATTTCCATGTTGTATAGGACAAGAAAGGGTTAGGAGAGATATCGAGCAAAGCTGAAGCGCCAGTTATGGTTTCAGGCCTTGACGTGGCAGGTGCTACCGTGATGGAGACCGAGGTGGAGTCGATATTTTCTCCGATGTAGAGAGGATTGCCGAGGAAGGTGATGTACACCCCAACTTTAATCTTGAGCTGATAGAACCCTGGTGTGGTGGGAGTTCCGCTCATCAGAACGCAATAATAGGTGCCGGGGAAGAAGGTGTTGGTAGTTGAGTTGGAAACCCAGTTCAGGCCTGGGGGCATATTCAGGATATCCAGCAATACGATCTTGTTGAGAGGTACTGTCACGTTATTGTAGGTAGCAGAAGGAGGTGGCAGGATGGTTACGGTGACGCTATAGGCCTGGCCTTCGTTGGCATTTGGGAGTGTGTCGGGGCAGATTTGTCCATTGTTTTCCGGATCTGGGCAGGTCGTGGCATTGCCGGGGGTGCATTGGGCCTGAAGCAACTGGCTTAGTCCGAATCCTGTGATCATGGTGAGGATGAGTAGTTTTCTGATCATATGATTGTTGATTTGAGGTGAACGATGATTGGTTTTGCAGATAAACGAATAGGACTGCAATAAGTATTTTAAAAACTGCATGTGAAGATACCCATTATTCTGATGCCAAGGCAAGCGTTGAAAAAAAAACTACCTTTGCAGCCCTGGGAGAGATGCCGGAGTGGTCGATCGGGGCGGTCTCGAAAACCGTTGACCTCGTAAGGGGTCCGAGGGTTCGAATCCCTCTCTCTCCGCCAGCATAAGGGAAGCCAGCGCGAAGCGCTGGCTTGTTCATTTACCGCGAGTCTGAACCGCAGGTTCAAGCGAGCGGGTAAATGAACAAGCAAAGGACCCCGACTCAGTTATCAGCGATCAGTTTTCAGCGATCAGCAATCATTCGTAATTCGTAATTCGTCATTCGTAATTACCTGAATGCTAATGACACCCAACCCCGTAGGGGTGATATATTGGTAGCCCGGCGAAATCACCACGGAATCATTCCCCCTCCCATGTCCGGTGTGGATAGTTGGTGGATGGTGATTGGGAGGGGGCAGGGGGAGGGTTTTGACAGCGATCAGTTTACAACGATCAGTTTACAGCGATCAGTTACCAGCGATCAGCGATCAGCGATCATTTATAAACTGATGGCTGTAAACGAGATGCAATTTCCATTATCTTGCAACCACATATTTATCTGTCGGAGGTGTATCTAGTACTCAATTTCTTTTTCTTTTTCTTTCATACTTCACTGATCATTTTTAATTCCATCGGTTGGATTTTTCCAAAGTACAGGAAATGGAATCTAATCACGCTACTGCTCACAGCATTCTCCTGGTTTGTATTAGGCATCTGGTTCGGCTGGGGTTATTGTATTTGTACTGACTGGCACTGGAATGTAAGAGATCATCTCGGTTATTATGATGGATCAAGCTCCTATATTCACTTTTTGATATTAAAGCTTACCGGTATCAATTTCGCGGAAGAATTGGTTAATATATTTACGGTTATTGTTTTCTTTTCAAGTTTATTAATCAGTCTTTGGCTGAATATCCGTGATTATTACAGAAGATAGATTTGGTGTTCATAGCCCATTGCAGGCTGATAATTGTTCTGATATCATCTGTTTACAAAAACCGGCCAAATAACACGCATATTTTATGGCAGGAAGGAAGATCATTTTGCTTACAATTTGCCTGTTAATACTTGGGTTGGGTGTATACTATTATTACCCGGAAGACAAACTTCCAGCCGGCAGTCAAATTGACAATATTATTATTTATAAATCGAAAAGACAGTTATTAGTATACTCAAATGGGCAACTACTTAAGACTTATAGAATTTCTCTCGGCCGACAACCAATTGGCGGCAAGGAATTTGAAGGCGACAAAAAGACGCCGGAAGGTATTTACTACATCAATGCCAAAAATCCCTATAGCGGTTATCACAAAAACTTAGGTATTTCATATCCTGACAAAGAAGACATTGAATATGCAAAACGATATGGCAAGCAGGCAGGTGGTGACGTTAAAATCCATGGACTTAGAAATAAAACAGGGTTTATCGGAAAATTTCATCGCTGGTATGACTGGACTTAAGGTTGTATCGCAGTGACGAATGAAGAAATGGACGAGCTTTACAGGGCAGTAAATATTGGGACAAGAATTGAAATAAAACCTTGATATTATGAACAGCCCTGATTTTAGGTCTCAGCTCGTTCCTTCAATATTCCTTCTATGAATGCTCATTTGTGGGTCAGACCATTGTGTTTTTAATAACTTAGGTATGGCTGAGGCAGCTTCCCGGAAGTGTTCACCAATATTTTTTCAACATATTTGTTTGTTTCGAGGGAATGCGCTATTTTTGCACTCCCAAAAGTAAGACTGAAATGGCGAAGAAGACAAAAGAAGCCAGGGTACAGGTCATCATGGAATGCACCGAGCACAAAACCAGTGGTATGCCGGGAACCTCCCGTTACATCACCACCAAGAGCAAGAAGAATACCCCGGAAAGACTCGAGCTTAAGAAGTATAACCCGATTCTCAAGAAGGTCACTGTACATCGCGAGATTAAATAATACGCATTATGGCAAAGAAAGTAGTTGCAACGCTGAAGACCACCGCTACCAAGGATTATGCTAAGCTGATCCGCATGGTGAAATCGCCCAAGACCGGTGCGTATACCTTTAAGGAACAGATCCTCCCCAATGATATGGTGAAGGAAGCGATCAAGAAATAGTCTTTCAATATTTCATAAGAGAAAAAGCTTTTTCTTTGGAAAAGGCTTTTTTTTTATCAGAACCAGTGATGCCATAAATTATGGGCCTGTTTTCTATATTTAACAGAGACCGCCGGGAAGATCTCAGCAAAGGTCTGACCAAGACCAGGGAGAGTATGCTCAGCCGGCTTTCCAGGGCCCTGATGGGCCGCACCCAGATCGACGATGATTTTCTGGACGAGCTGGAAGAGATCCTCATCAGCTCAGATGTAGGGGTGAATACCACATTGAAGATCATCGCACGCCTTCAGGCCAGGGTTTCCAAGGACAAATACCTGGGTGCCAATGAACTGAACCGCCTTCTCAGGGAAGAAACGGTAGAGCTCCTGCGGGAAAACAAAGCGGGTGAGCAGACTGATTTCGATCTTCCGGAAGGTACTGGCCCCTATGTTATCATGGTCGTGGGCGTAAATGGCGTTGGGAAAACCACAACCATCGGTAAGCTGGCACATCAGTTCAAGGAGGCCGGAAAATCTGTGGTGCTTGGCGCTGCTGATACCTTCCGCGCTGCTGCTGTGGATCAGTTGACCATCTGGTCAGAAAGGGCCGGGGTTCCCCTTGTAAATAAGGGAATGGGCGGAGATCCGGCATCCGTGGCTTTTGAAACACTCCAAACGGCGGTGCAACTAGAGGCCGATGTAGTCATCATCGATACAGCCGGCAGGCTTCACAACAAAGTGAACCTCATGAATGAGCTCTCCAAGATCCGGCGCGTGATGCAAAAAGTCGTGCCCACCGCTCCCCATGAAGTGCTGCTTGTTCTGGATGCTTCGACCGGCCAAAATGCCGTCGAGCAAGCCCGCCAGTTTATCTCGGCTACAGAAGTCAATGCCCTTGCACTCACCAAACTGGACGGAACAGCCAAAGGGGGTGTCGTGATCGGTATCAGTGATGAGTTCAAAGTTCCGGTGAAATATATTGGCGTTGGGGAAAAGATACATGATCTGCAACTTTTTGACAGAGAGTCGTTTGTAAGCTCTCTCTTCCAATAATAACCTACCTTGCCCCGCATGAAAGCCAGGCCCCTTAAAGTAAATATGGTAACCCTGGGCTGCTCAAAAAATACCGTGGATTCGGAATTTCTGGGCGGGCGGCTCAAAGAAGCCGGCTGCCAGGTTGTCCATGAACAGGACGCTACCTCAGCGGATGCGGTGATTATCAATACCTGCGGGTTCATACTCGATGCCAAGGAAGAATCCATCGAAACTATTCTTCAATATAGCCAGCTTCGCAAAGACGGGCGCATCAGCAATCTCATTGTGATGGGTTGCCTCAGTCAACGCTACCGGCAAGAGCTCATGGATGAGATCGCTGAGGTGGATCTCTTCGCCGGAGTCAATGAAGAAGACCGGATCGTGGCCCACCTTGTACCAGGTTATCAGGCTGCCCTGGGCCTGCCTCCCCGTGTCAGGATCACACCAGCCCATTATGCCTACCTGAAGGTTTCAGAAGGCTGCGATCGCCGTTGTGCTTTTTGTGCCATTCCCTTGATACGTGGCCGGCATCAGTCACGGTCGCGTGACGAGATCAGGCAAGATGCCCTGCAGTTGCTGGATTCAGGTGCCCGCGAGATCCTGCTGGTTGCACAGGAGCTGACGTCCTATGGCAAGGATATCTATGGCAAACCGGTATTGCCTGTCCTGCTGGATGAGCTGATGTCTTTACCGGGCGATTTCTGGCTGCGTTTACATTACGCCTACCCCAATGGGGTCACAACAGCTTTACTGGATCGCCTCGCGCGTCATCCCCGGATCTGTAATTATCTGGATGTGCCCTTACAGCATATCAACGATGCTGTTTTGCGCTCCATGAAGCGGGGACATGGCAGGAAAAAGTTATATGCTCTGATGGATAAAGTGCGCTCAGACTACCCTGAACTCGCCGTAAGAACGACTTTTATCGTCGGTTATCCGGGTGAGACAGCGGCTGCTTTCGAGGAGCTGCTGTCGTTCGTTGAGACCTATCGATTTGAAAGGCTGGGTGCCTTTGCCTATTCCCATGAGGAAGGCACACCGGCCTATCGACTGCCGGATGATGTGCCAGAAGAGGTGAAGATGGAAAGACTGTCACGGTTAATGGCAGTGCAGGAAGATATTTCTTATGAACTTAACCAACAGTTTGTTGGCAAACAAATGCGCGTGCTCGTCGATGAGTTGTTGCCCGATGGTTCCTTCCTGGCGCGCACCGCAATGGATTCGCCGGAAATCGACAACAGTGTGCAGATTCGCCCTCATCCCGGACTGAAAGTGGGGGAGTTTGCCCTGGTTCAGGTGGAGGCGGCGACCGCCTTTGATCTGGAGGCAAGATTTATTCCTACCTTTGATATCTGATCAAACTCGTTGTTTCATATTATTAATGTAAGGGTCATGAAGCAGAAATGGACACTTATTGGTCTGTTGTTTCTTGTTACACAGGCATATACACAGGTGATACGACCACCTGAAGATGTGAAGTTAAATCTGTTGGATGCCCGTGGTAAAAAACAGGGGATGTGGGAAATGATGGAGGATGTTTACAAGCTGAGGGGTCTTTACCGCGATGATCTGCGGACAGGTGCATGGGTCGCTTACAGCAAAGACGATATTTTCAGGGGCGTAACCTACTACGAAAACGGAAAAAAGCACGGCCTTCATCTTGTCATTGACGAAAGAGGCTATTTTCAAACCGAAGAGTATTATTTGGATGATGAATTGCACGGTCTTGCGCGGAAGTATTATTTTGGTGCGATGCTGCTATCCGAGGCAACCTATAATCACGGAAAACTGCACGGACAGGTCCGGCGGTTCTACGAGCAGTCCGGAACCATTCAGGAGGAGTCTGTTTACCAGGACGGCAAGCGGGAAGGCCTGACCAGGTGGTACAACACGTCGGGTCAGGTCATCGCTGAATACAATTATGTTGGAGGTATGCTTGAAGGACATCAGCGGGCTTTCTACCCTGGAGGCAGCGTTCAGTCAGAGGAGTTATACCGTAACAATGTTCAGGAGGGCCGCTATGCAGAGTTTTTTGAAGACGGACGCCTGAAGGTTGAAGGTGTCTATGTGGGCGGCCTGAAAGATGGACGATGGGTCACCTATGGGCTGGATGGAAAACCTGTTCAGACCCAGGTTTACCGCAAAGGGGAGTTGAAGCCCTAAGGAATGGATACCGCCAGGTAACGGAAGAGTACACCCCAATCGAGATTTCCTGATTTCCTGCCCATCCTGACGATGACAACATCTTTCCCGGGGTGAATATAGATGTACTGTCCGAGGATCCCCTTTGCAAACATACCACCTTCGGGTGTGATCCGCCATTGATAGGAATAGGGATAGGATTGACTATCCACAAAGGCCGGATCAGCCTGCCGCATGGCTTCCAGCCAGGAAGCCGGGATTACTTCTTCCCCATTATATTTGCCTTCGTTGGCCAGCAGAACTCCAAATCGTGCGAAGTCCCGGGGCGTAGCATTGAGACAGCAGAAATGCTTGCCCCTGCCATTTTTTCTATCCAGACTCCAGGTCGCTTCATTGGCCATGCCCGCCGGTTGCCACAATGACTCTTCCAAATATTCAATGAGATGTTTCCCGCTGCTGTATTCTATTGCCAAACCCAGCAATTGTGTGGCAGCACTTTGGTATTCATACTTACGGCCAGGTTCGTCAACGATCCTCAGGTCTTTTACATATTTATCCAGATGACGCCCATAGTAGTATTTAGCCATGGGACTGAAGGGGGTACGGTATGCTTCCGTGAAATTGAGTCCGGCACGCATGTTGAGCAGGTCTTTCACCCGGACTGATTGCAGTGAAGGATCAAAACCAGCCGGCAGGTATTTCGTGACAGGGTCGTCCACATCTTGAATATAACCATCGCGGAGGGCAAGCCCGACCATGACAGATACAAAGGACTTCGCTATTGAAAACGAAGGGATCAGTGAGCTGGAGTCATAGTTCTGTAAATAAGCCTCATACAGTATTGTGTCTTTGTGGATGATCAGAAAGGCCAGGCTGGAGGTAGCTGATAAGAGGTGCTCCAGATTCCTGAAGCGGCCATGATAAATCTGGCTAAAATCTGGGGATACGAAGTTCCCGGCCACGGGAAGGGCTTTGGGCTGGTCTGATGGTTGGATACTAAGGGAAGGAAAACGTTTGTAGTCCTGGGTGTCCGCCAGGTTCCAGTAAAAGTAACGTCCTGTATGGCAAGAAGATAGGATGAACGCAATAACGATAATGGCAAGGTGGGGCCGGAGGGCGTTCGGCGTATGGAAAAGTGTCTTGGATCGCATGTGCTACTTGCGGATCACGTAATTGTCCTTGATGCGGATGCGTCCTTCGGATGGCTTGCCGTATCGTGGACTTTTCTTGGGTTTGATCTGTTGCGTTCCGCTGTAACTGGGGTATTTATGTGTTGTGCCACAAGACTGGAGCAGCAGGGCAGGGGCTCCCATAAGCAGGATAAATACCACAAATGTCGCCAGTGGTCGCTTGCCAAAAAGCATGGATGTTTTAAACGTTGCCTTCATGATGATCACCAGGATTTGGGGTAAAAATAGCAAATAACCGCATATTACACAAGACGCTCCTTACTCCGTCAAAGTACTGGCGATGAAGATCAACCCTTCCTTCCAGTCCATGCTCATTGGGTCAATGACGACGATCCGGGCTCCTGTTTCCTTTGCTAGCAATTGGGCATGTTCGGTGTTAAATTCTTTTTGGATAAATATGATGCTCACCTGTTTTGTTTGCATTTCCTGCGTAATCTCTTTGAGCCGGGCGGGTGTTGGTTCTTTCCCGTCCTCTTCCATGGCCAGTTGTATCAGCCCATAATCTTCAGCAAAGTAACCAAGCACCGGATGAAAGATGGCAAACGCCTTGTTTTCAATAGGCAGCAACATCTGGGTGAGGGTGTCATCGAGCTCCTGGATTTCTGCTGCAAGGAGCTCAAAGCGGGTGGCAATGCTGTCGGCATGGGTTGGGAAGAGCTCCATCAAGGCATTGCGTATGTTTTCAGCCATGACCAGGCTGGCCCGCGCTGACATCCAGTAATGCGGGTCGTTGCAGATATGCGATCCGTGGCCATGATCATGGCTATGTGGATGGTCGTGCGCATCTGTTTCGATTCCTTCAGACAGATCATACATCATCATATCAGGAAAGAGTGACTGCAAACGCCCGATCCATGCCTGCTCAAAGCCGATAGCGCCAATGCGGAAGTAGGCGATGGCATGTTCAACCCTTTGTATGTCCGATGGCTTTGGCTCATAAGATTCATGCGAGCTTCCAGGCGGGATCATGATATGCACCTGGCATAGTCCCTGAGCCAGATAATCGACGAAATACTGCTGGGGTGGTATGCTGACAACCACAACCGGTAGTCCTTCCTCCTTTTCCGGCGCTGTGCAGGCCGACACGAAGAACAGGACAGGTATTAACAGAAATGAAAGTATTCTGCGCATCAAATGGAATTTTTGTGCAAGATACTACATCAGGGAGTGCGGAAACAGAAAATTGAAGGTGCAATGCCTGCTTTCAGTGTGTCGAGCACGGATCCTTGCATGTTTAGGATAAATACCGTCCCCGCCTGCTGAAAATCTTTGGCATCCCCGGTATAGATGCGGTTGGAGGAAGGATCAAGCCCTAGTCCGTATAGGTAAGCCCCACCCGCAAACAAACTGGAAGCCGGCAGCTCATTATCCGTGATACCCAGCGCCCAAACGCCCATATTGAGAAAGACCAAACGGTCCCCCTCTCCATTTATCCTGAGGGAGGTAGGATAATCCATGCCCTGGTTAAAAACCAGCGTCCTGGTAACGGCTCTGGCCCCTGGATCGATGCAGGCGAGGGTAGGAGCTTCTTCGAACATGAACCCGCCGCTGGACAGTACCCAAATTTTTCCTTCCTTATCCAGAACCATGCTGTTGGGCTCTTTGGTAACAGTGATCGTATCCACAACCATATGTGTGTTCAGGTTGATAACCAGCACGACATTGTTCGGTTTATTGATATAGTAGGAAGACCAGCTGGATGCGAACAGGAGGCTGTCTTTGATTACCATGCTTTCAGTGCTGTACCCTGTCTCAATACTGCCGGTCTTTTGGATATTTCTGCGGTTGATGATATGTATTTCCCCTGTCATGAGGTCACTGACATAGGTGTTTGGTCCATGATGAACACAATGCCTGGGTGATGGCAAGCCTGTTACCGTACCCAAACTTTTCATATTAGAGAGCCGGACGAATTCCAGGGTGCCTGAATTATTCACCACAACGATACCCGTATCATTGATGATACTCATCGAGACTGCCACATCCCCTAGTGGCCGGCCATTGGCATGTCTGAATACCTCATGAAAGAGACCTCCGGAGATGTTGTTCCTGAACGAGAGACTGGCATTTCCCGTGCCGTAGTTGCCTTCATGAAGGATAAAAGTACCCGGACCTGGAACATAACCTGGTTTGCTGATTATTTGCTCTCCGAAATCATCTTTATTGCATGATGTCAGGAAAAGAGATGAGATCAGGATGCCAAGTGTCGTAATGGTAAGCGCTCTCTTCATTGCTTCTTTGATTTAAAATGGGTTTTTAGGGTGAGCTGGATACTCCTTCCCGGCATAGGGTGCCAGGCGATGTTCTGATAAGGTATATCAGTCAGGTTCTGAATGTTTAACGTGGCAGTTACCTGTGGCTCTTTCATCCTTGCCAGAACCCCGATACCTATATCGCTCAGGGTATAGGAAGGCATATAGGCGCTACCATCGATGCGTGTAAAACGACGACCGGTATGGTGAAGCAGGAAGTATGCATCCCAACGCCGGAAGGACCATGAAAGATGGATGTTGTATTGAATATCAGGAATATATACCAAGTACTTACCGGCTGTACGATCCAGGGAGAAATCCCTGGCATGGGTGAAGGCGGCATTGGTTTGGGCAGCGATGTTATGTTTCCCGAACTGATAACGAGCCTTCATGCCTGCTTCCAATCCTCTGGTATTCACTTTTTTAAGGTTGAGTGGCGTCCAGAAATGGGTCATCCCATCCGGGATCCATTGTATCCAGTCTTTCACATTAATTTGATAAGCCGTTAATTCAGCCTCCGCCAGCATTCCTTCGGATGATTTCCACAATAAACCCAATTCCTGTGATCTACCTGTTTCAGGTCTCAATCCCGGATTTCCTCCCGGAACCCAGTAACGTTCATTCAGACTGGGATAACGTGTAGAAAACCCTGCATTGGTTTTAATCCAGAGAGGCCAGGCAGCAATCGGCTGGATTTCCAATCCCAGGCCTGGCAGTATAGCAGGATTTTCTCCTTCAAGGCTGATATGGGTGAGCATCAGGCCTGAACGCAACCACTTCCTGGGGTGTATATCCAACCTGGCCGCTAGTAGAGACTGTGTTCTTCCTTCACTATCGCGATAATGGGGTGAATTGACGAAGTCAGCTGTTCCCTCTGCCATAAAGACCAGGGTCATGTCTGGGTGAACCTCCCTTCTGACCATCAGGTTCTGTTGCAGGTGACGCGAGATACTGAGGCTGTGTTTTCCGGCGATACGCTGATGAAAATCCGTTTCGTGGTAGACGATGCCCGTACCACTTTGCAGATCCCATCGAGCGACCCTCGCTTTTAATATAAGGTTATGCGCTCCCAGCCATTCACCTAGTGATTCATTCCTTTCTGACAGGTTCACGAGAAGGGGCGGGGGTAGCGCACGCCAGGAACGCTGCCACCAGCTGTAAAGGTGGATCATCAAGCTGGGTGCAGCCTGCCATTGCAACTGATGGAAGACCCCATGTCTTTCCCAGCCCGCGAACTGTCTTTTTTCGGTCTGCCGCAGCCCTGCTGACAGGGCATTGTTGACATAGGTAAAATCATTGCGGCTGAACTGCGTATATATGCCCAGCTGAGATCCCATGAGTTCCTTACCCCACTTTACCTCAGTACCGCTACCCCAGGTCCCAAAGCTTCCTGCCTGAATGGAGAGTGTCCAGGCAGCCGGTTGGTTGAGCAGGTAAGGTGACTTAAGGCTGATCTGGGCACCTGGTAAGGAAAAAATGCCTGATTCTGAGTTGCTTCCATGCTGAATGCTCAATTGACCCGCCATGCCTGCCGGGATGGTACTAAGATCTGTTTGTCCCAGCATAGGTGAATTGAGGTTCAATCCGTTCCAGCTTACCTGGGTGTGATATGCTGAGGTGCCCCTGAAGGAGGCTGTAGCAGCACCCCCTTGTCCATAAGATTTGATCGCTAGCGGGGTTGTAAGGGCCAAAATGGTTCCTAGATTATGTTGACTGTAGTGACGCAACAGGGTGGAATCGACCTGCGTGATGCGTGTTCCCGGGGCTGCCTGCACTGCAACACCAAGGATCTCAACGACGGGTAACCGCAAGGTGTCGGAGAGGCTTTGCGAATAAGCAACCGCGATGGATAGGTGCAGCAGAATGAGGTGTCCAAGAAATTTCCCGTATCTGTGGTTACCCTTTAAATATGAGGTCGATACGCGGGTGATGCCATTTGCTGATGGCTGTTTTTCACCGGAACTGAAGCCGGCTTCTGTCAGGAGATATGCTGAAATCAACCGCATCTTACTGTTTTAAGCGTGCATTACCGGAAATGTAGGGTGAAAATGGCCTGACGGTCAGATCCACTGCTTCTATTCCCGGAAGCATTGAACAATAGAAATCCGGCAGGTCTTCTGACTTACCCCCCTGGCAGCAACCTTCCCATCCAAACGGACAGTGGTATTGCAGACTGCAGGTTATCAGGGCTTACAGCAGCGGGTACTGTCCAGGATTCTCACCTGGTTCCCTTTTCATGCGGGTGACGGAATGGTCACCTGCATACCTGGATCTTGCTACAAAGGTAAACGGATATCTACTTACGTGGTGAAAGTTTTATTAACCTTTCGTTAACTAAATTGGTGCTGGATTGTTTAAACAACGACATGGGCGCAGCGAATGCCTTTGGCATGATGCTTCCGGCGCCTCAATACAGGAAAGTAATAGAAACCCATCATTTTAAGTTATTATGGCAGAGTCAATCAACATTAACTGGCAGGGAGATATGTCCTTTGACGCGGTAGTCAACGGGCATCATATTGTTTTGGACGCAGTGGCAGCCGTAGGGGGCAAGGATCAGGGTCCCAGACCTAAACCCTTAATTTTGGTTGCATTGGCTGGATGTACCGGCATGGATGTGGTCTCCATTCTGGATAAAATGCGGGTAAAACCGGACGCGCTCAATATTGAAGTGGAGGGTGAGTTGACGGAGGAGCATCCACGCTATTACCATAAATTACACATTATCTATCACTTCACGGGCCAGGATTTACCGGTGGATAAGCTGGAGAAAGCCATTCAACTGAGCCAGGAACGATATTGTGGTGTGACAGCGATGTTGCAGAAAGCCGCTGTGATCACGCATGAAATCAGGCTCAATCCATCATAATCCAGAATGAAGGCAATCCTGGAAGATCTCCAGGAATTCTGACAGGATCATGGCAGTAGCTCCCCATATCTGCACATTTTGCAGGGTGAAGCATGGTACTTGTATGCTGCCTGTACCTGGAACAGAAATTGTCAATTGGTTTAGACAGTCTTCTGAGATCAAATCGTTAATTCTAAGTGTAATAATCTCGTCCACCTCAAGCGGATCTGCAATCCAAAGAGGCTGGGTTGCTGAATATCCAACAAATGGGGTAACGAGGAAGCGGGAAGGTGGAATGTAGAGTGGGCTAAGCTGTCCAAGATAGTTAACATTGCCTGGAAGTATGCCTACTTCCTCAAAAGCTTCTCTCAGAGCTGTTTCATAGAGGCTCCCATCCGAAGTCTCTGGTTTACCGCCAGGAAAGGAAATTTGTCCGCTGTGCACCCCGTTATAGTTGGGTCTCCTGATGAATACCGTTTGAAGAATTCCGTCCTGGGCGGGGAAGAGCAGGATGAGCACACTCCCGGCCCTGGCACCTGGCGGAACGGATGTTAGCCTGCCAGGATGTGTTGGCGGTGCGAGCCTGGCCTGCGCCAGGATTCCAGGCAGCGGCTTTGTCAATCTTGACTGCAAGCAGGCAATGAAAGATTCCCGGATCATAATGATTGGTCAAGGATACAAAATTACCAATGATCCTGTCTTGTTGCCACTTTTCTTCTTTTTCATGGCAAGGGCAGGGTGCTGTTGTGGTGGTATCCCGTCTCATCATCAAGCTCCTTACCTGTTTGGACCCCTCCCTGCCCTCCCCTGAGAGGGGGATTTGAATATCTTGTTAAAATCTGTCCCTGATACTTGAAGCTGAGATTCAATCCTTTGGTTGTTTAAATTAAAGATTACAATTCCGTAGTCATTTGATGTTGGGGAAAACTCGATCGTGTATTTCCCCTCTATTTCATATGAAGAATAATTGTCTCTAAAAAACTTGTAGTCATAATAATGCTCCAGTTGACCATTTGTGATGTTGAAAACTTCATAACCATATTGGTTCCATAGGAATAACCTAAGAAAAAAGAGGGATGACCCAATCATGATAACTGAAGAAACGACATATCCAATACTAATATCCAGCTCAGGGAATAATAGTATCATCAATGGCATTACCAAAAAGCAACACGCTAGAAACAGTAATACACAAGCACCAATCCGATGTGATTTAACTGGAATTCGATAAGTTGCGTTCATAAGACCTTTCTTACTGCATCATTGATAGATTTGATATCAATTAACTACCGAGCTCCTTGTTTAATCTTCCATTGCTCATAGGCGCTTTTCTTTGCATCCATAGCAGCTTCAGAACTGCCGTATTTTTCCTTTGTATATGCACCTCGACCTTTTTCTTTTTAGTGCGTTTTGTTTTATAGGATGTTGTTCTATCCATTTTTCATACTCTTTGATTTTTTCCATATCAGTGGTATAACATAATCCATAAATTTCATCCACTAAATAGGGCTTCCTCAAAAAAGCATCGACAATCTTTATAGTGTTGATAAACAAACATTTGAATGTTAATAATTAGCGCCGTGATAGCCAATAAATGCAGGAATTATTAGTAAATTGATCTAAATTCCTTGCATTTTTATGATCTACTACACGCCTGCACATCGCCGTACACTGAAGCTCTTCAAGACACCTTTTGATAATACACTTGATCCGGAGAACCGTTGGGTCAGAATGGCCGAGGTGGTTCCCTGGGATCGTATGGCGAGTGTATTCCATCTTTCAATGAGCAAATCCCGTGGGAGGGGAAGTATCGACCTTAGGGTGGTGATGGGGGCACTACTGGTGAAACACCTTCAGGGGCTTTCCGATGAAGACACGGTATTATGCATCCAGGAAAACATCTACGTGCAGTATTTCGTAGGTCTGCCCTGTTTTCAAAAGAACCCGG